>Ga0316206_1000156_pt1 | contig 135042 bp, 131 predicted proteins | sample 6monthpyrite_MG_FD_204942 | JGI IMG/M metagenome (GOLD analysis project Ga0316206, IMG submission 204942) | Microbial mat bacterial communities from mineral coupon in-situ incubated in ocean water Damariscotta River, Maine, United States -... | ecosystem: Environmental > Aquatic > Marine >... | reverse complement strand
TGTTTTTCTCGATGCTCAGTTGCCCTGTTAAGGAACATGACCATCAGGGACAGTCCGCTGCTTTTTAGCGCCCTGTCCCATGTGGTAATTCCGATCAGATGGGCAGTGCGATGAGCGACTCCGCTCAGCTCTTGGTGGCCTCAATCAGGGGACAGAGCGCCAAAAAACGGCGGTCTTTCCCCGAGGGATATGTGCCATAACAGGGCAACCGAGTATCGAGAATAGCAATCTAGCGAACGTCCGCTTCAGGGTGTTTGGAGACCCTGCCTACAGTCAGTATTGCCAGATTAAGTCTAAAGCTATTTTGAAATGTGCCGGGGTAGGGCTGGTGGGAAAACGTCCAATCGTCCATTCCCATATTTAAACTGTCACTTTAAAAATAGTAAAAAAACATCATCATAGTCGGGGGAATTCTAATAAAACATTCACTCCCGAGCCACCTTTTGGCTGTTTCACTAAATTCTCAGCATGTACTTTACCCCGATGAAACTCAACAATCATACGCACAATATACAAACCTAACCCCAAATGTGGCTGACTACCTCTTTTATCTCGAACGGAAACCATCGACTCAAATAAATTCTCTCGCATCGCATCAGGCAGTGCTTCTCCCTGATTTATCACGCTTAATAAAACGCTCTCTTTTTGCGCGCCAAGCTTAATTATGACAGGCGTCGACTCCACATGAAAATCCACTGCATTAGAAATCAGCTTATCCAGCATCTGCGCCAGTAAATCGGCTCCTCCCAAAATATAAACAGGCGTTTCTAAATTCGTTTCGAATTCAAATTCAACCTGTGCATACGCCAGTTTATAACCCGCCATGCAGCTTTCTACTAATTGCTTTAAATCGACTTTCTGCAATATCTCTGATTGCAGCGTTTGCTCTAGCCGGGTCGCTTCACTCATGCGTGTTAAAATATCGCTTAACCTTGCCATACCTTCACTTGCTCGTTGAATATAGGTTTCACGCGCCTCGGCCGTATTGGCCATAAGTAAATTTTCTAGCGACGACCTCACTACGGTTATCGGTGTGCGCAATTCATGTGAGAGCTTACCCGCCATGGTTTCAAGGTAACGGTTATACTCTTGCAAACGCGAGAGCATGTCTGAAAAACTTCTGGATAAATCACCTATTTCATCACCTGATTTTGTTGGCTTAAATCCATTACTTATTCTCCCTTCGCGGGTTATTGCATGCTCGGTTTCATCGCGCAGCTTTCTTATTCGAACAGACAGGCGCGTCGCGTAACTGAGCAACACCACTACCGTAATTAAAAACGTTAGCACGCTTAAATTAATTAATATTTTCATTGCCTTGTTTTGCAAAATCAAAATAGCATTACTGGTTTCTTCAATAGCAATAGCCCCCACCGGCACGTCGTTAATAACAACCGGATAGCTAGCCGTTAAAATACGCAGGCGTTGATTCGGCGTGTTACGCCAGCGTGTGGACGGCTCCCCCTGCAAAGCAGATTGAATAACTTCGCCTCGCAAATACGAGGCACTTAATAAATCATCTTTGAAACGGTGAGTAGGCTGCGCCAGTAACAGATTATAAAACGCACTAACAATGTTATTAAGCAACCCCCTTTGATTCATATCGGATTCATACGCTTTATCGACTGTCGTCAAATCTCCCGCCACTGCTAAAACTCGATATTTTTTATCCACTACCCAGGTTCGTGATGCGGGTCGTTGAATACGTTTTAACATCTGCTCCACTTCGACTGACGGAACAATAATAGAACCGAGGTCATCCGCTGTTTTCCCTTCACCTAGAATTGTGCTTACACGTCTGCTGCTTTCATCATCCACATCTGCCACGAAAAATGAAAACCCATCTCCGATTAACTGAAGCGGCAATCGGATTTCAATATTGTAGCCTGCTGTTGTTTTCTGCCATTCACCTTTAATGCGTAACTCAGGCGCTACACTTTTCCACTCATCATCACGCAACTCCATTCGATGCGCATTCACCCAGCCGGACGACTGAGTTGCAATAAAATAGGTTTTTATTTCATTTTGTTTATTACGCAGTTTAATTATCAGATGATCATTTTTATTTAAACTTAAGCTATTGGCTTTGCGATACACCAGCGCATCATCCTTCACCTCTAAAACCAGATAAATATATTTTTTGTAACTGGCCAAATAATACTTATATTGTAGCGATGCAGGGTCACCGGAAGTCAATAATTTTGACTTCCCCTCAAAATCTAACCAGTCATCTAAATAGCCATCTAATTGAATGGGTCTTTTGATAGGACGAACATATAAATGTGAATTCTTACTAATGGTTTTAGTTTGTGCTTTATTTTCAGCACCTGTAGAGATGGAACCGGTAGCGATTGGACCGGTTTTAAAAATATTTTCCTGACCTTGCAATACCGCCGCCACAATTTGCGCACGCCCGAGTAAGTTTTGTTGTTGGTTTTTGCGCAGAAAATCTTCCATATCCTGAATATATTGCACGCCTATCCATGGCACCACGAATAATACTGCGGAGATTAATAATAATTTACTGCGAATCGAGAACTTTAGCTTCAACTAGTTTTCCAGCCAACGATAGCCCATACCATAAACCGTTTCAATGCAGTCAAACCCCTTATCTGTTTTTATAAATTTATTTCTAATCCGTTTTATATGAGATGTAATCGTGGCATCGTCAACAACAATGCGTGCATCTTCCATTAGCTGATCGCGGTTTTTAACATGTCCCGGGTGCTTCGCCAAGGTGTGCACCACCCATAATTCAGTTAATGTCAAATCCACACGCTGCTCATTCCAGTCAACAACAAAGCGATTCATATCCATTTTTAATGGGCCGCGAACCAGCACATCTTCCTGCGCAGGATTCTCACTAAAGGCATTAATTCGACGAAACAATGCCGCAACCCGCGCACACAAATTCGGCAAACTAATATCTTTGGTTAAGTAATCATCTGCTCCTAAACGTAAACCGGATATTATATCCAGATCACTATCTCTGGCGGTTAAAAAAATAATAGGCACTGTAGCCGATTTGCTTCGCAATATTCTGCACACATCAAAGCCCCCTTCTACGTCATCGACAAGACCAATATCTAATAACGCTAAATCAGGCAAGCGTGCATCAAAGGCTTTAATGGCCTCATCACGGCTCGCATATAATGAGACCTGATATCCCTGCTGTTTAAATACATCGGCGTAGTTTTCCCGTATTACGGGCTCATCTTCAACTATTGCAATATGCTGTGACATCAGTCGACCTTAAATTTATTTTTCCCCAGACGCTTACACTATCACATTAGGCCAGTTTTTTTTCTCGTTTATGGCCTTTGTCATAATTCATCATATTTCATCTTGCTCCTGCCTGATTACATCCATCGAAATGTCAGGCTTATGGCGTTTACTACACCTGAAGCCAACGCCTCAATAACAGGGCGTACCCATTCACCAGGAGATTTTCATGCTTTCTATTTATCAGCATTTTTTTAAACGTCGTCAACGTCGCGAATATCTTGACGACCGATACCGTCCGCGTAAATCCAGTTTGTTAATATGGTTACAGCGTTTCGTTTTTACTGCCCTGCTCATTGTAATTGGTCTATTTTTGATGCTGCTCAGTAATTACGTTTATGCCAGAACCGCTAATCCTGATTTCCCGCAGGTTAGCATGAGTAATATTCGCACGGGTAGTTTACTGGTTAAAAGCAACTCAACCACTTACCAGCAACTGCCGTTATTGCACACAGATGTTCAGATGAATGTCTCCGGTATGATTTCACGCACGCAGCTTAAACAGGAATTTAAAAACACAGGCGATAACTGGATTGAGGCCATTTATGTTTTCCCGCTGCCTGAAACAGCGGCAGTTGATCACATGCGAATGCGCATTGGCGAACGCATTATAGAGGCTGATATCAAAGAAAAATTACAGGCAAAAAAACTTTATGAAAAAGCTAAACGTGCAGGCAAAAAAGCCGCGCTAGTTGAACAGGAGCGCCCCAATTTATTCACCAACAGTGTTGCTAATATCGGACCTGGGGAAAGCGTAATCGTTGAAATTGAATATCAACAAACCCTTCACTACGACCAGGGCGAATTTAGTTTGCGATTTCCGATGGCAATTACGCCGCGTTACATACCCGGCACACCTGCTCCGGCCGAGTCTATGGCCGAGTCTATGGCCGATTCCATGGCCGTGTCTGAAAATATCCTGTTTTCTGGCAGCGGTTGGGCTGATTCAACATTACAGGTAAAAGATGCATCGCGCATTACGCCGCCATACTATGCCGGGTCAGAAAAAATCAATCCGGTGTCAATTAATATTGAATTAGACGCGGGCTTTCCATTACAAAACATAAGCAGCCCTTACCATCGTATTGTTACTCAACAAAATAACACTATAACTACCATTGAACTTGCCGCAGGGGTTACACCATCCGATCGTGATTTTGAATTACGCTGGTCACCTCAAATTAATCATATACCCAAAGCGGCCGTCTTTAATGAAATTGTCAACGGTGAACACTACCAAATGATTATGCTCATACCACCCGCAAACAACGCTCACAATAATCAGCCTTTGGCTCGCGAAGTGACTTTTATTATTGACACGTCCGGATCAATGAACGGCACGTCCATGAGCCAGGCTAAACAAGCTTTATTAATTGCACTTGAACGCCTCCGGTTACACGATAAATTTAATATCATTGAGTTTAATTCAGTTACTCAATCACTTTTTAGTCACGCGCAATTTGCCAGCTTTGAGAACGTGTTAACCGCAAAACAATTTATCAATCAATTACAGGCAGAGGGCGGTACAGAAATGGCCCCAGCATTAAAGTTGGCACTCAAAAACGCTGCCGATGAAAACTATGTTCATCAAGTTATTTTTCTTACCGATGGCAGTGTCGGCAATGAAACGGCTTTATTCAACATCATTCATAATCGTTTAGGCCAACGCCGCTTATTTACAGTTGGCATAGGCTCTGCTCCTAATAGTTTTTTCATGCGCAAAGCGGCTCAATTCGGGCGTGGCAGCTTTACCTATATTGGTAAACTTAACGAGGTTAATGAAAAAATGTCTGCTTTATTTAGCAAGCTCGAAAGCCCGCTAATGACGCAGATTGAAATTGATATTGATAAGCAGATTAAAACCCAAATTTTACCGCACCGTGTTGCAGACTTATATTCTGGCGAACCGATTGTTCTGGCGATTAAGTCAGATAAAAACATTGATGCGATTAAATTATCCGGGATTCGCGCGCTTGCACCCTGGTCAGCAAATTTAACCTTAAACCCGAAACAGTCCAGCCACGGCATAGCGACCTTTTGGGCGCGCCAAAAAATAGCCACCCTCAGTGACAGTCTTCATGAGGGTGCTGATAAAGAACAGGTACGATCCGAGATTATTAACATTGCGCTCAACCATCACTTAGTTAGTCAGCACACCAGCCTGGTTGCTATCGATAAAACGCCTTCTCGCCCGGCATCTTCAACGCTGCACCCGCGCGCACTCGACGTTAACTTACCGCACGGTCAAACGCCTCCCAACAATTATGGACAACTGGCACAAACCTCAACGTCTGCCGAATTAAATTTAATTTTTGGTTTTTCATTGTTGATGCTAGGGCTGGCGCTGATGGTTTTATTGCGTGATCGCACTAGTGTGACGATTTGTGCTGACGATTTAGTTCAGGCTAATTCGTCTCAATAATTCAGTTCACACAAATAAAACAAAACAAGGTTCAACATGAAGCCCTACATCATTGTCTTTTTATTTATTCCCGGCTGCTGGTTCGTCGGTGAAGGCCTGTATATTGAAAGTAAAGCCATTGTTGCCCAGCATTTGCTAGCGCACGCATGGCAAAAAGCGAAGGCCGGCGAGCGGCAAAGCAAACCCTGGCCATGGGCGGACACCTGGCCAATTGCCCGCTTAACCGTGCCACGTTTAGACATTGATTTAATTGTTCTGGCCGGTGATAGTGGCCGCTCGTTGGCATTCGGGCCGGGGCACCGGTTTGCTTCTGCCCAACCTGGTGCAGCCGGAAACAGTCTCATTAGTGCTCATCGAGATACCCACTTTAACTTTTTGCAATATCTGCACACTGGTGATGCGATTTATATTGAAACAGCTCAGTCGGGCATTACACGCTTTAACATTACGGCTACACAAGTGGTTGATATGGACCAGGCTCGTTTTATCAATGATCCGTCCAACGCCTATCTGCATCTGGTTACCTGCTACCCGTTTAATTCAATCATGACCGGCGGTTCCGAGCGCTATATTGTGTCGGCTGTCGCGCAGCAGAAAATTTAGCCCCAGATTGAACACGAAATTGAGCCTATTCGGTCTGTAATCCGCCGAATAATCAGCCCAATGCACTTGCAATAAAGCCGGTTACCGGTATGATTCGCCACATTAAAAACGGAGTCAACACAGATTGACCCGCTTCTTATTTAAGCTCAACCCCATCATTTTCGGGGTTACACGGCGGCAATTATGCAGCTGTGATGGACATTTATCAGCGCATTTACAATGACTCTATGACATTGAATTAATACGACACCGAATTAATATGTCATTGAGCCAATATGACATTATGTCAATTTGCATACTCGTTGGAATAATCAACCGGCAAGCTGCATCTTACACAATGTATACAATTACGAGGTTTAAGCATGAATTTTGAAGACTTTTCTTCAGCACATTTAACTGTGCTGCTGAGCATTTTTGCTATTGCATTTATCATGGGTGCAGTCGTAAATAAATCTAACTTTTGCACAATGGGTGCCGTATCCGATATGGTCAATATCGGTGATAACAGCCGCATGCGCGCCTGGATGCTGGCAATGGCTGTTGCCATTATCGGTGTCGTGATATTTGAAATGAGCGGTGTTGCCAGTGTTGACTCGACGTTACCGCCTTATCGTGGCAGCAATTTTGCATGGTTAGAGTACATTATTGGTGGATTCCTGTTTGGCATTGGCATGACGCTAGGCAGCGGTTGCGGTAACAAAGCCCTTATTCGAATTGGCGGCGGCAACCTTAAATCGATCATACTCTTTGTTGTTGTGTCCATTTTTGCCTATTTCATGATTAATCCTTTCCCGGGCTCAGACAGCACCATCTACTCTAGTGTTTTCTTCCCCTGGACTAGCCCAACCTCTGCCAGCCTTAGCACACAGCAAGATTTAGGCAGCGTAATCGGCAGCGCCATTGGCATGGAAGTGGGCACAACCCGTTTGGTGATTGGCCTGATTTTGGCTGCTGCGCTGCTTGTGTTTATTTTTAAATCAGCCGATTTCCGTAAAAGTTTCGACAATAAACTCGGCGGCTTCACCGTCGGCGCAGCTGTGCTGGCTGCCTGGTTTGCCACATCAACAATGGTAACCATTACCGTAGACGATGAAAGCTTCAGCTGGACACAATATGCCGCTGCAGAGTCATGGGACATGATGGAAGATAATACAGACGCCCGCCCCCGTGATGTTGCTCCCCAGTCATTTACCTTTATCAACCCTATCGGCCAAACCACGCGATATGTAGCAAAGGGCTTTGATAGCGCTTATGTAACCGCGGGTCTGGTTGCTGTACTCGGTGTCATTTTGGGATCATTTATCTGGTCGTTAATCTCTAAGTCATTCCGCATAGAATGGTTTGTCGACGGTAAAGATTTTATAACCCATGTTATTGGCGGCATTTTAATGGGCGTTGGTGGCGTACTGGCTCTGGGCTGCACCATCGGCCAGGGTATCACCGGTGTGTCTACACTTTCTATCGGTTCAATTTTGGCCCTGATTTCTATTGTGTTTGGTAGCGCGCTAACCATGAAAATGCAGTATTACAAAATGATGCATGAGGATGACGCAACTTTTATTAAATGCCTGGTTAGCTCACTGGTTGATTTTAAAATGTTACCTGAGAAATTACGTTCCCTTGAAAATTTCTAAGGAAAAATTTCTAAGGGAATTTTTCTAAGGAAAATTTCTAAGGAACAATCCTAAGGTAGTTGTTGGGGGGTTTTTGAAATTGAAGTCTCGAGCTAATTATTTATTATCTTGAGTGTTTCAAATCTCCCCCAACCCCTCTTTGCCAAAGAGGGGAGTTCAAGCTTTAGTTAAACAAATTGAGCGACCTGCTTTTAAGTTTTATAGACAAGTATCTATCCTCAGTTTTAAAGTCAAATCCTCTCATCAGCATAATTGGTAGATCCTCTCCCTTAGCAAAAGGTGGACTGAGGGGGATTTTCTTTCAAGCCCCTCGCACAAAACGTAACAACCCACCACTACTCTCCCCCAAAAGTAACTCAATCGTCACCTAAACACGCTACAACCAATCAATGTTACACTCAATATATGGATATTTATTATTTAGTAAACTTAATTGCCGTTGCATTTACCGGCGCATCCATGGGCAGTTTTTTATTACTCACTTTGCTTTACCCCATTTTATTAAAATCCCCTGAAAATCTTTTTACGAGCTTCGATATTTACCGCCGTTTTTACCGCTTAAACTCAGCACTGTGTTTACTGGCAGGTGTTTGTGCCGCCCTTGTAAAAAATCAAAGCGCCGCATTTTTACTCACCATCATTACTGTCAGCTATATTTTCAACCATTCCCACATTTTAATGGGCATGCTCAAAACCTGTAATCAGCAATACCAGGTCGCCAGACAAAGCGCCTACCAGTCATTAAAACACCTGCAAAATTTACTTCATTTATGCCAATTTTCTGGAGCAGGATATGTTATTTATTTATTGATATTCAATCAATTACCCGTTGCTCCCTAATTACATAGCCTGCTTTATCCCGGTTTATTTGCTATCATACTATCAGCCTACCTTTGGTCAGATTGTTAACCACAGGCACATCAACGGTTAATTTTCAGCCACCGGTACAGGCCTTTCACAATAGGCCGGTTCTCGACTTATCCACAGTTTATGCATTTTTTCTTAACAGGCTTATCCACAGCACTTTGTTGTTGACACAAAGAAGACCTACCATATATAGTGGATTTAATATTTTTAACGGAAATCCATGGTAGAAAATCGGGATGCCGGAGTGATTTTATCCACAAGGACTTAAAATACATTTGCTGTCGGCGATTTTTTACCCTGTAGCAAGAAAACAACTTCTAAAAATATAGCATCAAACCTGATACACACGCGTCAACCTGAAGGATCAAACTTGATATGGCAAAGTCCATTGCGTCAATTAATTCATTACTCGTCAGCCTAAAAACGATTAACAGTGGCCTGCCGATAAAATTATTACAGCTGGGTTTTAACACCAACTTAAAACTCGGCGCCGAACAAGAATACACCGTCAAAACGCTGCTCAATGCTATCGACACTCTGGCAATTCAATTTCTCACCATCACCGCTAACCGCAGCCAGTTTATTCAGCGCACCAGCTATAACGAACGCATGGAAATTGAATCGTGCCTGAATAGCTTGTTGAGTTGCTTGCAGCAAACCAAGCACACACTTGAGCACTTACAGACCACTGGGTATCATTGCGATGCTAACCTGGCGTTGTTTTACACTTCAGAAAAAAACGAACACTGCAGCCTGAAACTACTCGATACGGTTCACTTCATTGATTTAATAAAGCCCTATTGCAGAATGTTAGAAATGATTATTGCGCAGGAGCGCATACATGCTTTATCGGCTGTTTTAGAAACCATGCTAAGCAAGGATCACCTTGCATTAACCGAAAAAGATAACGAGCTGACCGAAGAACAATCAAGTGCGATTGAGCTATCCCAATACCTAATTCGTCAGGCGCTATAATTTCCCACCAAACGACTACGACTAGTCGCTAATGCCTGATGTTGATGTCAAATGCTGAGCCCAGTAATGATGGCCTGTAATGATGACCAGTGATGACGCCCGGCTTCTGATGCCCGAGCTGGTGTCTGAAGTGATGTTTAGGGCGAAATCTATAAGCTCTCAATGATCAATTTGTATTAAAGCTCGCTATCACAAAGTTGAGTGCGTGCTTCATACATCTGTTCACAACGATAGGCATCTCGACCTTCGCGGTAACACCGGTTGCGCTTATGCAATGCGTAATTTCTGCACTCAACCCAGACATCTGTATTAGCTTGAGAATTAACCTGTGTGGTCTTTTTCTTTTTCCAGGGATTTTTAGAGGGGGTTTGCGAGGCGTTTGGCGACTGAAATGAGTTCTCCCCGCTAGCCTTGGCCTGCCCAAACTTTATCTGATGCTCAGCTTTAATTCGATTAAGCTCAACGCTGGTTAGTTGATGCTGGGCTTTTTTCCTGTCAGCAAAAACCCCGTCAGCTTTTACCGCCTGCATGAATGCAAGGATCAACATCAAACCGACGAATTGAACATATAAAGACCTTTTGGGTGTGGCTTTTTTCATACAAACCTCAAAACATTTTGGTAATTGACATACTAGCTAAAAATCATCGACATCACAGCAAATAGCCAGCTTGTATTCATTAAACTGAGATTTTTTTCACATACGCAAAATAAATCGATCAATTTCACCTTGTTTGCAACACTTGCATCATCCGCATCGCCGCCCAACCTGGATTTCCATCGCGTCAGCCACTTCACTGCAATTTGTCTATAAACATTACTGACTTATATATTTCACAGCCAAAGCATCTATAATTTTCTCTCAATTTATCCTAACAGTCTAACCTATAGACATAATTTAAGGTAAAATGCCTTATCCCCCCCAGCTATTTTTACACAATGGCTCTTTATATAAAGATTCGTTTCACATTCAGAATTAACGACCATGAAACAGACCGAACTACTTTCTCCAGCGGGCACTCTCAAAAATATGCGTTACGCTTTTGCCTATGGTGCCGATGCGGTTTATGCCGGCCAACCTCGTTACAGCTTACGGGTGCGTAACAATGATTTTATGGATGAAAACTTAGCCATCGGCATAAAAGAAGCACACGATTTGGGTAAAAAATTTTACCTTACCTCAAACTTAATGCCCCACAACAGCAAAATAAAATCGTATATTAAAGACATGTCACCGATTATAGACATGCATCCTGATGCCTTAATAATGTCCGACCCGGGATTAATTATGATGGCACGAGAACGCTGGCCTGAGATGCCAGTACACTTATCAGTGCAGGCTAACACGGTTAATTTTGCGGCCGTTAAATTCTGGCAGTCCGTTGGCATTGAACGCATTATTTTATCGCGAGAATTATCCCTTGATGAAATAAAAGAAATTCGTCAGCAATGTCCCGATATGGAACTCGAAGTATTTGTGCATGGCGCACTGTGCATTGCTTATTCTGGGCGCTGCTTACTGTCTGGCTATTTTAATCACCGCGATCCGAATCAGGGCACCTGCACTAACGCCTGTCGTTGGGGTTACAAATCGACACCGTCAGAAAAAAATGCCGAAGGTGTTTACAAACCTAAAACGCAGACCTCTGACATGGGTGATGAGCGTCACCCCGATGCCGATGAGATTATGTTTTTAGAAGAGGCCCATCGACCCGGCGAGCAGATGCCAGTGGAAGAGGATGAACACGGCACATATATTATGAATTCTAAAGATTTACGTGCTGTAGAACATGTTAAGCAACTCGTCGATATCGGCATCGACAGCTTAAAAATTGAAGGCCGCACCAAATCACATTATTACGTGGCGCGCACCGCTCAAAGTTACAAGCAAGCTATTTTAGATGCTTCGCAAGGAAAAGAATTTAATCCTGAATTATTAGGCGTATTAGAAAATTTAGCTAACCGCGGATACACCGATGGTTTTTATCAACGCCACCACACCCACGAATATCAAAACTATATGCAGGGCAACTCAATCAGTCGGCAGCAACAGTTTGTCGGGGAAATTATTGCCTACAATAATGAAACCGGTATGGCAGAAATTGACGTAAAAAATAAAATTAAAATCGGTGACAAATTAGAATTGATTAAACCTGCCGGTAATGAAGATATTATTTTGAACAATATGCAAGACATGCAGGGCAATGCGATGACCGAGGCTAAGGGCGGTGGTTATAAAATTCAGATAGCCCTGGATACTGTCATGGATACTGTCATGGATACAGGCACGGATACAGGTATGGATACTGGAATCGACAAAGACAGGCTGGAGCGCGGTTTAATTGCACGCTATATAGATAACCCAATTATATCTTGATAGTCATCCGAACTAAGAAAAAAGCCGTCTTCCCAAGCCGTCTTCCCAGGCCTTCTTCCCAGGCCCTCTTCCCAGGCTGTCTTCTCAGGCCTTCTTCCAAAGTATCCCAATAAATGACTATCAACAAAGTTAGAATATTTCGCCCTAAACAAGTCCGTAGTGCTGAAGATAAATTTCATATTGCTTGTAGCATGGACTGTGATTACTTTTGTTAGCCCCTTCGCTTATTTACCGGTTTTCACTATTTCAGTACTCATAAAATAGAAAAAATGGTCGTCTTAGCGACCATTCATCTTTCTTAACATTATCATAAGACCATTAACTGACGATCATTTATCATAAAAACACCGACTACTCGAATTCATTTAATTAATATTAAGTTTAGCCATCTATAGAAACCATTTTCATCCACAATAAAACAACTTCATTACGTCTAAATTACCACATTAATCTGTCACCCATTATTACTGCTATTAATTGGTCAGAAAAACGGCCACACCATAAAAAAAAGCGAGGATAACCATATGTTGCACCTATTTCCAGATTACACATACCCATATGACAGTAGAAACCTCTTAAACCTACTCGAACGGGTTAGGGGACTTCACAGTTCTACCTTCATTAATACCCGCAGCTATGGTAAAAAACCCCACAATTTGGTAGTATAACTAACATTCAAAATAGACTTTTCGCCATTATGGAACCCCGTTTTTCTGCATCTCTTAATTTATACATTCGATCAACTTTATATTGGCTGATTTTTTTACTGCTTACTGTTATTTTCGGTACATTAATTATTCTGCTTTTTTTCATACCATCGGCCCAACGGGTGCAGCTATTAACTTATTATGGGCATTCAAATTTATGGTTTCTAAAAAAAATATGTAATCTAGATTATGAAATAAAAGGCATCCAACACCTAACCGATAAAAATGCAATTGTCCTTTGTAAACACCAATCTATATGGGAGACAATAGCTCTCCTCACTTTTATTCCCCACGGCCGTTTTGTGTTCAAACGTGAACTAATGTTCATTCCATTTTTTGGCTGGGCACTAGCTTTAACGGATATGATTGCAATTAACAGAAGTAAAGGCCGAAAATCAGTACATCAACTGGTAAGTGAAGGTACCTTAAAACTACAGCAGGGTAAGTGGATACTGTTATTTCCTGAAGGCACAAGAACTACGCCGGGCACTGAAAACAAATACAAAATCGGCGGTGCATTATTAGCCGAAAAAAGCGGATACCCCGTTTTACCTATTGCACATAATGCGGGAGATTTTTGGCTCCGAAACAGCATGATTAAACTACCGGGAACCATCACTGTACATATTGGCCCAAGCATCGAATCTGTTGATAAAAATGCCCAAACTATACTTGATGAGACTAAACAATGGATTGAATATAAAATGACACAGATCAATAAAAAAACACAGACACAGCTATAGCGATTCTGAATAGTTATTCACATACCACATCATTGATCTGCACTTCCTAATAACTTATAATCAACACCACAACTTAACAGCCTATCAAAAATAAAATTACACATAACACAAGGAATTTAGAATGAAATCAACACCGTTAATTGCGATTATCTTTGCCGTCTTACTAATATCACTCACTAGTTGTCGTACGAATCCAGTTCAGAATGTAGCCGACCAGAGCATTATGACAAACGAAGCTAAATACACAGAAACTGATGTTAAAAAATCTATCATTAGAGCTGGAGTTGCTTTAGGTTGGGCCATGAATGCAAAACAACCAGGGCATATAGTAGCTACGCTCAATATTAGAGCACACATGGCGCAAGTTGATATAAAATACAATATGAAAACTTATAGCATCACGTACAAAGACAGCTCAAATCTAAACTATGATGATCAATCTTCTGAAATCCATAGTAATTATAATGGCTGGATTCAAAATCTTGATCGCGGGATCAAAGCACAATTAACTAGCATTTAAAGCCGTTAGTTAAGGCCTTTTTATAAGGCCTTAACTAATTGTTTAGTAAAAAAATACAATACTTGAAACTACCCCACCTCTTACTCAATAACATTACGTAACTTTTACCCGCTAACCCCATTTAATACACATTTCCATATTAAGTATTAATCCGTACAGACAAGGTAAAGCATGCAACACTCCAGCCCATCGACTAATTTTGCAATCATCATCCCTGCATACAATGAAGAGGCGACCATTTACGATATTGCTTTACGTGCTTTAAAATACTCCTCTCTTGTAATTGTTATAGATGATGGTTCAACCGATCAAACTATTGCCAAACTTGGTGACCTGCCGGTTGTTTTAATTGAAAACAAAGTAAATCAGGGCAAGGCTGCGAGCTTATGGAAGGGAATACAAGCAGCTCGCCAGCACAATGTGGAATATATTATTAGCATAGATGGTGATGGCCAGCATGCTCCTGAAGACATCCCTTCACTGCTCAAAAAAGCAGAAGCTATGCCTGAGCATATTATCATTGGTGCACGTTTAGCTGATAAATCAGCCATCCCTGCCAAGCGCTACTATGCTAACCGCATTGCTAATTTCTGGATAGCCTGGGCAGCTGGTTACCCCATTTCAGATACTCAATCGGGTTTTCGGGTTTATCCCGCCGATTTATTTAATGATTTAAATATTTCTATTAGCAAGCAAAATAGTTTTGTCTTTGAAAGTGAAATAATTATTAAAGCGGCTCAACGTAATATTCGATGCACATCTGTCGCCATTCCTGCCGTTTACGCAGAGAACGCTCGCCCCAGTCATTTTAATGGTGTACGGGATATTACTTACATTACATTAATGGTGGGCCGCTCTTTATTCAGCCGCGGCTTTTACCCCAAAGGCCTGTATAACTCCTGTATAAAGCCCCATATGCTACCTCAGGAGGATGAGCGCTCTGACATTGATGGCTACTTAATGCTAATGCTTTCTATTGTTATTATTGGGCTGACGGCTGGATTAACACTGCTATTGTCATTTTCGTATGTGCTATTAACTGCAATAACATCTCGCACCTCTGCCAGCAAAAACAACATTGTAGTCCTGGGACATAAACTTAGAAACAATCTACCCGAATACGACTTTCTTCAGCGCTTAAATCGCACTTTAGACATAGCAGAGTCATTCCCTGATAAGAGCATCTATATCGTAGGTGGCCTAACGGGTGACAATGAGGTAAGTGAAGCGAAAGCCGGAGAATCTTTTTTGAAAGCCCATAAACTACCCTCAAAAAACATTTATCTGGAACAAAGTTCACGAAACACACTTGAAAATTTAAAACTTCTAAGAGGCAAACTTTTAGACAATAAAACGCCTGAGAGTCAACAACTTAACGACAGCCAGTCACTTGAAAAACTTCATATCAGCTTAATAACTAATCGCTATCATCTTGCTCGTGCTGCAACTATGGCAAATGGTTTTGGTTTTACCGTTGAACTTTGTGCTGCTGAAAACACTTACTCACCAGGTTTTATTTCATTATTAAAAATATTGAGCGAATCTTTTTTACTACACTGGTATTTTAGCGGACTCATCTTCGCAACAATCACACGTAACCATAAAATGTTATCGCGCATTCATTAATAATATACGTAATATTTTATACCATTCCACCATTTACACTAATGACCTGCCCGCTAATATAAGCCGCTTCATCAGAGACTAAAAATTTCACCAATGACGCCACCTCCTCCGGGCGCCCAACACGATTCATCGGGACAAGTTGTTTAATTAAAGTTTTATCAAAAAGACTTTTAGTCATCGAACTTTCTATAATTCCCGGAGCTATTGCGTTAGTTGTAATGCCGCGAGATGACATCTCTTGCGACATGGATTTGGTTGCTGCAATTAATCCGGCTTTTGCCGCGGCATAATTTGCCTGCCCCCGATTCCCCATAATTCCAGCCACTGATGTCATATTAATAATTCGCCCCCAACGGGTTTTAAGCATAGGCAATAATAATGGCTGAGTAACATGATAAAACCCATTGAGGTTAACATCTATCACACTGTGCCATTGTTCTTTATTCATACCCGCCATGACCGCATCAGAGTGTACACCTGCATTATTAATCAGTATTTGAATCGGCCCCATTATCAAAATATTTTCTATCGCCGCTTGCGTTGCTTTTTGATCACAAATATTAAATTGAACAGCCTCAGCTTTCCCACCCTTTTGCTCAATCAAATCAACCAGCCTCTCGGCCTTTTCTAAATTATGATTTGCATGCACATAAACATAGTAACCGGCAGCAGATAAAACTTTAGCAATAGCACTTCCTATATCCCCACTTCCGCCGGTGACTAGCGCTCTTTTTATTTCAAGTTTTTTATTCAACGAATTTCCCCATCACCGTTGCTCTCCCACTGGCCAGTACTTTATTTTTAGCTTTAATTTGCATCAGGTAAATCATATTACCCGCATCTTTATAAATTTGCTCAGCCTGAATTTCCAGCTCATCTTTATAATCGCACAAACAACCTTCAGCTAGCTCGATGCTTCTTAATGCGACAAGATAACCCTCCTGCACCTTATCCATAGACCCCTGCTTCGCTAACAACGCAGCATGGACAGCCATTGCCTGAGCTCCATATTCGATTAATGACACCATCGGTAGCTCAACTGAATTACGAAGTGGATTATCTATTAATACATGTGTACGGCTTAAACATATTATTTTTTTTTCATCAAAAAATTTAACGGCTTCCAATAAACACATATTGCCGGAATGCGGAATCAGCTTGCAGATTTGTTGTTGATTTAACATCATCGGATTCATCAATGCGAGATAGTCAATCGATAAACTTCATCGCGCAAATACGGCATGACCACGTCCATTCGTGCACGTCGCGATAAAGCTTCAACCAGGGGCAACCCACAACCAATCGGTAATGCTTGACGAAGTGCCTCAAGCGATTTATTTCGACATTTACTCACTTTCCCGCCTGATTCGACACCTTCGAGCTTAATGGTACCAAGCACCTTATGCTCGGCAATATTACTCAACCGAAATGCCATCGCTAATGGATAGTCTGAATGTCGATATTGGTCTAATTTTTGTGGCGCGGGGTAATCATACGCAACAAAAAACACCGTTCCTCCATCAACTTCAACCTGAGTTACGGCTTCTAACAACCCACAAACAAAACTGGCATCTCCTGCGGACAAACTCGTAGATGGCCCTTTCATTGATGAAGCAATTGACCAATACCCAGCAGGTGCATTGTGTACTGAATTATGAAACAAAGTAGGTGAAATGATTTTTTTTTCGCAAGCCAAGGCACCACACATTTTATCAACAATGTCTAAGTCACCGTCCGATGAAGCAAACACCGTTGCTACTGTATTTAAATCATCCTGATCCCGCAGTAAGCCTTGAATACATTTTAGTGCTAGCTTTATCACAGCTGTTGTTCGGCGACGCTCATTGGCGGGTAACATATCTGGTTTTAGCTGTCCCATATCCTGATCCGCCCATTGCTTTTCTCCGCACAAGATCGCGTGGGTTTCTTCACTTTCTACCAATCCAGGACCAATCACTGAAATATCATTTATATAAACTGCCATATCTTACCAACCAAAAACCAAACTACTATTACTACCACCAAAGCCAAAATTATTGCTCATCACATTTTCAACAGAATAGTCAATCGTTTCAATTAAAGGCTGTATGCCAATTTGAGGGTCTATTTTTTGAAGATTAACATTACCTGGTAATATATTTTTCTCTAGTGCTAATATCGAAATAATTGCTTCAGTAATACCCGCAGCGCCCAAAGTATGTCCGATAAAACCTTTTGTTGAACTACAATATGCACTATCTCCAAATACGCGCAATAAACCCAGTGCTTCAGCTGCATCATTATTACGCGTCGCGGTGCCATGTAAATTAATATACTCTATCGCCTTTGTATCTAGCCCTGATCTAGAAATAGCATCATTCATAGCCTTGACTGCACCATCGCCATCCGGATGAGGAGTTGACATATGATATGCATCACTAGATTCGCCATAACCTTTAAATTTAACTTTTCCATGCCCTAACTCTGCAGCTTCAAGCAAAATAAAACCAGCTGCCTCACCAATATTTATACCATTTCTATTTTCATCATAAGGACGACAAATTTGATTTGAAATTAACTGTAATGAATTAAAACCATATAGTGCTGTTAAACACAGTGAGTCCACTCCACCCACAACCGCAGCATCGCACTGGCCTGAAACGATATGCCGATAGGCTGCCGAAAACACTTTCGAACTTGAAGAACAAGCTGTAGATATAGTGTGCCCCGGGCCACGTAAACCTAAAGATTGCTCAACGTAATTTTGTAACGACGCTAAATTTTGAGAGTTCATTAGCTGATAGTTATCAGGAAACACACCTGCATGCTGCAAAGCATACTCATAAGCCTTTTCTGTTTCAGCTCCTCCTGAAGTACTGGTACCAACAAAAAGCCCAACACGTTCTGCGCCATAATGTGCCACTGCTTCATCAACTGACTCACGAAAGTTATCCGTATCCAGTGCCATTCGTGCTAGAAGATTATTTCGACAGCTAAAATGCGCCAATTCAGGCTCAAGTGATAAATTTTCTACACCTTTAACTTCTCCTATCCAGGTATCGAAATCCACTCCTGCAAATTGCTGCTGCGATAAACCACTTTGATTACGTATTAACGCGTCTAAGGTTTTCGCAGAGCCCTTCCCACAAGCATTAACCATAGTTTTAGCTGTAATCGCTAATGGCTGCATTATTTTCATAAAACACTTACCTATTTACTTCTTGAATATATTATAACAATCACGACAACAACCATGATGATATAAAGCACATCAACACACCTACGCTAACTATTTGCCCCATTCCTGCCAGCACCGGTACCGATGAAAATGCTAGCACCAAAAAAGCAGCAGATGAGGTTAATGCACTAATGCTAATTGCATGTAAATTTTGTTGACGTTGTAGACGGTCACTATCCGCCCGATTAAAAAACAGGCTGTAATCTAAACCCAAACCCAGTACCAGCAATAAAGCTAACAAATGAAAAACATTAATTCCGATACCCAACACTAACGGTGTTGCCACACTAGCTAGCAACCCAATACTCACTGGTAAAAGTATCCGCAGACCACGCACCACACTTCGCGACCAGATCATAACCATAACCAACAATATAAAAAACACCACCAGTAATCGTTCGAATGTTGCGTTTCGATAGTCGACTAGTAAATGCTCTGTAGCCTCTCTAATAACAATATGTTTTTGCTTAAGGTCTGGCCGCTCATTCAACCAGCGATTTAACGCTTCCGTTGATTGCACACCACCTATGCGCACTACCGAAAACCATTGATCATTATTCTTAAATAAACCCTGTCGAAGAATTTCAGCTAACGGCGTCAATTGTATATCCTCATACAACAACGGCTTTAACTCAGCACTATCCGCAACTATTGTTGCCCAGGCTTTAAATGACTGGGATTTAAACGGCAATGTTTTTAAAGCCACTTGTAGAGACTGGGTGAGCTCCTGTTCAGTCGGCAATGCCGATTGACGCTGACGTTGGCGCTCTATGGATGGCAGCACCTGAGAAGGTGACCAGATACTTCTAATAATACCCTGCTCCTGCGCACCGACTAATTGCTGGGCTATTTTTTCACTGGTTTTCAGCGCATCATTGACATCGTAGCTACTGTACATAAACACATGTGAAATATCAGCAACATTTAATTCGTTACGCATTATCTGATCTTTCTCACGGGCAGATGCAGGAACTGGACTAATAGCATGAATTGAGGTTTCCCAGTTAAACCCCTGTTGAATAATAAGCCACAGCGGGATGACTAACAAACATGACCCGATTAATATTTTTTGTCGTGCACCCCATGAAATAGCTGGCAAAACATTTAGTGCCCACAGCTGTGGTTTAATATGATCTGCAGACACCCAGTTAGGCAAAACAAAACGCGTCATAAACAATGCGACAAGCAAACCACTGGATGCAAAAACAGCCAACTGACTTAAACCTTCAAAACCACTTCCCATTAATGCAAAAAAGGCGAGTATTGAAGAAATCCCACTTAGACGTAACGTAGGCCAAATGCGCTCTAAACTTTCTGATGCGACCTCATTGTTTCGCAAGTGACTAAAAAAGTGCAATGGATAGTCAAGACCTACACCTAACAAAGTAATTCCAAACACCAAAACAATACTGTGCACATCACCAAACATAATTTGTGTTACGCTGAGTGAAACTAATATTGCGGTTAACAACGGAATCAACGCTAACAAAATTGCGCGAACACTTCTGTATGCAACCAGAAAAACAACGACAATTAAAACGGACATAAATTGCGTCATGTGCTGCATCACTTGTTCAATCGCTTTACGTGTTTCAACTGCCATTATACCGGGGCCTGAAATATCTAACTTCGCCGTAGATTCAGATGACAACTCAGAAAAACTCAATCGAACCTGCTCAATAGCCAACTGCATAACATCCAGATCAAGCGCCTCACTTTGCACGCTGATTATCATGAGTGCATCTTCTTGATTCTTATCAAACCACACACCATGCTTTTTAAGCGGTTGATTTATATCTAGCAACCCTCGAAGATATTTTATAAAAACCAACTGTGGATCACTTAAGATAAGCTCACTTGTCATCGCACCTACTCCGGTGCGCAGCTCACTAATTCTTCGCTCAAAATTTATTCGCAACACATCTGAGCTCCAATGTGTTTTTTCACTTAATAAATACCGGTACGGATAAATCGTTTCAAAATCACTCAATTCAAAACTTTCCTGACCGTTACGAACTTCACGAAAAAGTTTTTTTTGCTCACCAAGCTTATGGTGTAATTGCGTGCTTATTTTCGATAACGCTGAGCTGTCAGCATCAAACAACCTTATCATTAAAGTTGTAGCCGACGAACCATTTTTCAGCTCATTCATTAGTGCCTGCAATTGAGGATCCTGGTTATCCACAGGCATAAACTGCCCAATATCACTCACTATTTTTAACTGGCTAAATAAATACGTCACCAACAAACCAATACTGACTAGCCAGATAAATAAAACAATTTTATCACGGGCATTATTCACTATGCATGATCTCAGTTAACAGCCTGTCGCCATTTTGATATTCAATTTGAATTTTTTGAATATAACTTCTCCGACCATACAAAGTAATATCTTTAATTTTCTTTAGCACTTTTTGGCTGCGCGGAATGAGCCCTATTACCCACTCTTTATTCTTATCACCTTCTCTAAAACTTACTGTAAAGTTTTTTTCCAGCTGTTTTTGGTCGCCTCGTAACACATTACGCATTGCATTTATGCCTGCCGCTAACACAGGCTCATTAGATAATTGCTGATATTGTCTATCACCATCACGTGTAACCGATAACTCATCACCAATTACACGCTGTTCAATTAACTCTGGTGATTCAATTATTTTTTCCAGTTGATTTGGCGCACGATATGATAATTTACCTCTTGTTACCAACGGTTCATCTAGATAATCCGCAATCCAGGTCTCCACAAAAGTTGCCTGTGTGTTTTCCAGTAAAGCAAAACTGGCCATTCGATTTTCTAATGTATTTGCCGTAACATTTATTGCTGACACTAACATTATAAATACAAATACAATTTTCATTCCCTATCTCTCACGATCTTGTCGATGCGGGCTTTATCATCCCAATAATCATAAAAATTAAACCAGTTATAAGGATACTGCTTAACCATTTCGCCGATACTATCAACATATTCCTGTGTAAGCCTGGCAACAATGTCTACTCGTTGATTGCGTTCAACTTGTTGCCCATCATAAAGTAATGAGTGATGTATTTCGTAGCTATTCCCGCCCTTATAAATTCCAAAAAAACCGACCACTGGAACCCCTAACATTAATGCCAGTGAAAAAGGCCCTACAGGAAACAGCACCTCATCGCCTAATAGTTTACAACTCACTTTTTTCTCACCGGCAAGCACACGATCACCCAGCATACCGATTAAGTAATTTTCATCTATTGCTTCTTTCATTTGTAACAATGCGTTTGAGTCGGCCAAATTAATAATTGAGCTTGCCACTTTAGGGTTTAACTCATCCATAATTTTGGTAATCATCGCATTGTGATCCTGGTACATCAGAATCTTTAAAGGCAGGTTTTCCCTGTCTATGGCCAAACAGCGTGAAGCGTCAAAACTGCCTACATGAGACCCCAATAAAATAACACCCTTACCTTTTTTTAAGGCTGTATCAATACACTCTTCATTTAGCAGCGAAATATTAAACCGATGAAACTGATCCGTTAAAAAATATACTCGATCCAGGACAATGGCTGAAAAGTGGTGAATATGACGAAAAACTTCTCGCATATTCCCACTGCAACCGGGTACTCGTCGCAGGTACTGGTGAGAAGCAAACCTCACTTGTGATGAGCTGAGAAAAAAATACAGGGTGATTGGCCACAACAACAACCTTGCAAAACGACGGGAAAGATTCAGAGCTATCCAACAGATTAATTTAAGTGTGAATGAGTTGCTACGCTCTTTTTGCTCTGTCCATTGCGCCATTAGTCAGATTTTTTTCGAGCGATACGCATGTGGCCCGAGAGAATCACATCTCCTCCTGCCTCACAGTTAAAGTGGTAAAGCATGTCACTTTTAAGTTGATAAGTAACTACAGCGACTACATTCGCTTTTAAAGGGTTCATAAATTTAACCTGCGTAAAGCCATCAAGTCTGGTTTCAGGAATTTGCTCCAATAAACCCTGTGCAACACAATCTAATGTCACCACACCAGGTGTAATAGGATTATTCACAAAGTGCCCGGTTAAACTCGCATGCGCTGGGTCAATGAGAAACTCAGCACTTAACATGACTGCTCCGCTTTTATAGATTGATCAAGACTAAGCAGCAAATCAGCACGCGGTAATTTACCTGTGCTGTTATAGGGGAGTTGCGACACAATATACAATGGACGCGGCAAAAACACCGGATCTATTTCATGGCGTAGAATTTCACTTAATTGCGCTGAGCTTTTACCCGGCGCTACAACTAACGCCACCAGGCGTAAACGCTGATTTTCTTCCCTCATTGGTAAAAATACAATAGCATCTTCAACACCTGGTAAGGCTTTAATGCAAACAGTGAGCTGCGCAAGAGAGCCACGCTTGCCACCAATTTTAATTAAATCTGCATTACGCCCGAGCAAACTGAAATAATTATTTGATAAAATTTCAACTTGATCAGGCAGGGCTATCGGATTATTTCTGGCCGGCACATTTAACTGTGCCGTTTCATTCACTATACTCAGTGAATAATCGGGTAATAGTTTCCATCTTGAATTCTTCATCAAATGGCGCGTGGCAATTGCTCCAACCTCACTGCACCCATAAACTTCCCTAACCTGTGTTTGCATTATTAACTCTGCCTGCTCTGCAACGTCCTGTGACATAGGTGCGGTTGCTGATAACACAAATGCTAAATCTGACCAGCCGGCATCTAGCGTGGTGCACGCTTTTAAATGTATTGGCGTGGTAATCATTACCCGCGGCGCAGGCATTTCATTGAGTACACGTTGAATATCCAAAGGATAAAACGGCTGCTCGTGATGAATAGTGACTCCACAAACCAACACCAGCACAATGCTCATTTCAAAACCAAACATATGTTGAGGCTGTACAGTTGCAATGATACTAGGTTGAGTAAGATTGAAACTCGAATACACCTGTTGAGCACCATTGATTAACTGCCCCCAGGTTTTAGAATTTACTCTGGGTTCGCCCGTACTCCCCGATGAATAGAGCTCAGCAACAATTGTAGAATTGGGTATATGATTTAATTCCTGATCCAACACAGCACAATCACTTATCTGATTGTGCTGACAGATGTCTGAAATTTCTAAGTCATTTATAATTTGAATATTTTTGTTACAGGCCTTCATCCGTGCCAACTCGCCTTTACTGCTATTGGCCGGCATCACGGTAATGCGCCCTTGCAACATGCAGGCGGTAAACACAACGAGAAAGTGGTATTTATCTTCACATAGATTGAGAACTTTAGGCGCTAACACAGACAGGTTTAACACATTAGGATTATGCCTGGCCACATCAGCATTATAAACCTGCTTCAGAATTTTTTGACGGACCTGCTTAACATGCTCCTCAAAAACTTCCCAGCTGATCAAACAACCTTTATAGTAGGCGACACTTGTTCTTTTAACCGACTTACTTATCTTTATACTCATGCCAATTCTGCTGTACTAAATCTTTAACCATTCTACTAATATGCACACGCTGCCCGATAAAAAAAGGACGCGAAATAAATTCTATTAAAAACAGGGCGGCCACAATAATATAATTACCGATATGCACCCACCACGACCACACCTCAAATGATGCAAACATTGCAAGCAATACCGCCTCACAAATCATCAATACAAATACGCCACCCCAAATTACCGTTAGCCGTCGCGTATAACGTAAATGTCGCTGATCTAGCGGTTTGCCTTCTATTCTCTCAGCTATTTGCGAAATAAAAGCCTGTTGTTGCCACATGCTGCCTAAAAAAACAAACGCTAGCCATGCAGGCGTTAACACCGGCGGCAGATAAACTACCCATACGTTTTGCTGAATGTGAAACAGGATATATATCAGTACTGCAAACAACAGAACGGTGATACTTTGCCTGATATAACGATAATGAGAAAAAAACTTTAGGCTGTTGAGATATATTACTATGAACAGGTATGCGGCAGCCCAAATGGCCTGGTCCAACATAATTGCAACATGCGCAATTATTGGGTAAATCACTAATAATATTCTAATCAGCCGCTGCAACAGATTATCAAGCTTTACCGTTACTCGCTACATACTCAGCTAACACACGTAATGACGAAAAAATACGCTTATTATCTGGGTCGTCAGAACGCAGTTGAATTGAGTATTTCACTGATAGCGCCATTGAAAGCTCTAACGCATCAATAGAGTCCAGGCCCCAGCCCTCATTAAACAACGCAGCATCAGGATCGATGCCTTTTAGTGTAATATCTTCAAGATTAAGGCTATCTATAATTAACCTACCCACTTCACATTCAAGCTCTGTCATACTACTCATTGACTATTTATTTCACCTACAACTTATACAAACCGAATTAAAGCCCAATTGACCTTAAACAAAGAAGTGCGAATAATACTACAAATAGCATGTTTTTATGTGTTTTTATCGGCTTATTTGCTAAAAACACAACTCAATCAACCCGATTCACGTTAAGAACTAAACAAGCAGGGCCGGCAACCCTTTATGCTTTAACACCACGCCTCAAGCCATTGAAAAACTTAAAGAAACCAAACTTCAAGACGTCATAACACGCCTACTCACAACGACACAAACTTACGCCTGGACCTGGATTTATCAGTCGTTAACCCCCTACTAAAATCAATCCAGCACATGCGAGACCAGACCATCCGCCAGCTTAGGCTCGAACCAGGTAGATTTAGGCGGCATCACTTCATTGGCATCCGCCACTAACATCAGGTCCTCCATGCTGGTTGCATACATAGAAAATGCCGCGGCCATCTCGCCACTATTTACGCGCTTTTCTAACCCCTCAAGGCCTCGAATCCCCCCCACAAAATCAATTCGCGGATCGGTACGCGGATCGGTTATATTTAATATCGGCCCGAGTAAATTATTTGCCAATAAGCTGACATCAAGCCTTGCCACCGGGTCATCTGAAACCTGTTCAGGGTTAATCGTTAATTTGTACCATTCCCCATCAAGGAACATACCAAACTCATTTGGCTTAGCCGGTTTAACCGGTGAAGCTGATTTTTCACAGTTAAACTGTTCTTTTATTCGGCTAATAAATTCCGCTTTTGACAACCCATTTAAATCGGTTACTACCCGATTATAATCAAAAATCTTCATCTGCTTGTGCGGGAAAATAACCGATAAAAAATATTGACTCATGTCATCATCAGAACCACTGTTCTCGCCGATTTTAGATTTCGCAACCCGCGAGGCTGAAGCAGAACGGTGATGCCCGTCGGCAATATAAATCGCCGGCATCGCATTAAAGCTGGCGGATAATTGCTCAGTCACAGATGCATCTTCAACTACCCAAAAGGTATGCCCGATACCATCATCGGCTACCAGGTCATACAACGGCTCGCCTTCGGCCACTTTATTTAACAAACTATCAATAACATCATCCGATTTATACGCCAGCAAAACCGGCCCGGTTTGCGCGTTCAGCGCCTCAATCTGCGCAACCCGGTCATTCTCTTTCGCCGGGCGGGTAAACTCGTGTTTGCGGATGCGGTTTGAATCATAATGCTTCACCGATGCCGCCGCCACCAACCCCGTTTGCACGATGTCACCCATTTTTAAACGGTACACATAATAACGGGGCTGCTCTTCACGAATCAAGACACCATCAGTAATCAGCTTATGTAAGTTTTCTGCCGCCTTTGCATACACCGCCGGATCATACGGGTCGATATCTTCGGCCAGATCAATTTCAGCTTTAGAAATATGTAAAAAACTCATTGGCTTATTCGCAGCTCGCTCACGGGCTTCAGCGCTATTAAGCACATCATAGGGAGGCGCGACCACATCTTCAACTCGATTGGGGACGGGGCGCAAACCGGCAAAGGGACGAATCAATGGCATAACTTCCTCACTTTTTGTGATGATAAATTAGCCCTGACTATACAGGTTTTAGTGGATTTTTTTCACTCTGTCGGTATGCTGTTTTTTTATCTTTATATCAGGTCCACTTATTTGCCATGACAACATCACCCGATAATACTTTTTCCATCAGCCACTTTTTAGAGCAGCTCCAATCCACCCCCGATAATGTTCAATTTAAAAACACCATGGCGGTGATTGATGAGCACTATCGATTCTGCCCCAGTGAATTTCAGAATGGCGATTTAATTAATGCAGAAAATCAGAATAGTGGCTCATGCAAAATATTTTTCTTTGCCCAGTTACATAACTTGTCCGAACAACAAACCCTGCATTGCTTTGGCGATTATTACCGTGTCGATGTTTTACAAAATCCAAATGGCACTGACCACCAAAACATTCGTAACTTTATCAAACAGGGATGGGCGGGCATTACGTTTAAACATCCGCCTCTATCTGAAATATGATGATTTTTGCAAGAACTGAGCGAGTCAAATACGCTTTTGATGGCGCTTAACAAAAGTCAACACGAACTCACTATCAGGCTATCTACCCCTGCCCGCCCCAACACGTAAATCACTTCGAGGGGGCTTCTTAAAATCATTATTTAGTTGCGCATACAACTAAATAATGATCTAATATCAGCATGTTTGAAAAATGCATCTACTTTAACACCAACGCACTGGCTCGCCAGATCAATAAAATCTGGGATGATGCCTTCAAGCCCTTAGGCTTATCGCCCTCTCACGCCTATGTGCTACGCGTTGTTTTAGATCAGCCCGGTATCTCTATGAAACAAATCGCCGAGGAGCTTGAACTTGCGCCTTCAACTGTTACCCGCTTTGTTGACAGTTTAATCAATAAACAACTTTTAAGCCGCGTGTCAGATGAAGACGATAAACGAGGCACTCGTATACAGCCAACCGCACAGGCTAATAAAATCCATAAAAAACTCGAGAAAACGGGCCTGGATTTATACAACAATCTCAATGAGGTAATTGGTAAGAAAGCATTTTCTAACCTTGTTACCGATATACGCAAGGTTCATCAAAAACTATAAACGCACATTTTTATATTTTCAATCAACAACCAGTGTACTTGTATGTACACGCAACTAATGGAATCTTCTATGACTTTATCAACTGAAGTTTTATGGCTAATACTAACCATTGTATTTACCTCAATCATGTGGGCTCCCTACATTCTCAACCGCATGATCGAAATGGGGCCCTGGCCAGCCCTATATAACCCACAGCCAGATATTCGACCCAAAGCCCAGTGGGCCGAGCGCATGATGCGTGCACATGATAATGCAGTGGAGAACCTGGTAATTTTTGCCCCACTGGTTATTCTCACTGAAATAACCAGCCAGCAATCTGAAATCAGTGCCTGGGCCGTTGTAATATATTTTTATGCCCGACTTGTACATTTTTTCGCTTTTACTTTCGCCATCCCCTTAATACGGGTACCGGCTTTTCTGTTTGGATTTTCAGCCCAGCTAATGCTCGGTTTACATCTTTTAAATATGATTTGAGGCTATTCAATAATTAAATCACAACCCAGCCCCATCAAAACACTCACAAAACCAAACCCGTAGCGGTTTAATCCAGAGAGAAAGGGAGGGTTCCCGTTACTCGAAATTGCCTTGCGAGAAGAAGGTAAAATATCGCTGTGTGGTTATTCCTCAATTCATCGCTGTCCCAATCGACTTGAGGTATTAGGTCGATACGTCAACATGCATCGAATAGCTTCACAGAGTTAAACTTATGTACGATCAATCGTAGATAAAGTTACAAATAGTCGTTAGAATTCACTCATAGCTTAAGTGCCATCAGGAATCACTTCGAGGAAATATAATGAATTTTCGTAACATAATGTTTACATTTATCACGGTTCTATTTTTGAGCGGGTGCTCCAGCTTATCCGTCAATTATGACTACAATGAAAAAACTGATTTTAAACTCTATAGCAAATATGACTGGCTAGCCTTTCCAAAAGACATGCAGGTTGATGAGTTAAATCGTGCTCGATTTGTTACCGCCGTTGAAGACACGCTAAAAACTAAAGGTTTTCATCAGAATTCGTCCAATCCCGATTTCGTAATTGCCACCCACTTCGGTAAAGAAAACAAGGTTGACATTACTAACTGGGGTTACTCTTATGCACCAAATGGCTACTACGGTGGTTATGGTTACCGTCATCCCGGCTATGGCTACTCTAGCTCTTATGCGAATACAGGCGGTGTCAGTGTTTACGAGTATGAGCAGGGCACATTAATTCTAGATTTTGTCGACTCTAAGACCAAAACACTCATCTGGCGTGCAACGGCAAAAGCCATTGTTAGCCCCGCATCTACACCTGAAAAACAAACAGAAAAAATTAGAAATGCGGTGAATGAAATTTTAGAAAACTTTCCGCCAAAGTATAAAGCGGTTGCCGAGCCAGACACAAATAAAGATGGCACAAGCTAAAGCACTGACTAACTTTTATGAAGCCTTAATCATGCCCACAAACGGGTAACAGTATAAATTCGTTCTGTTACCTGTTTATTAAAATGCATGACGAGTACCAAAGCTGAATTTATAATCCTCATCACTAAAACCATAACCAACATCTGCACGTAAATCCACTTTCACAAAAGATCGTATTTTCCACCTCATACCTACACCTGCGCCAACATTCAAAGGCATATGCAAAACATCACTTAACTGATCATAGGTATTACCCACATCGATAAAAGTAACATAGCGCAGTAGTGGATAACTTTTTTGCGGAAACATATATTCCAGATTAGTTAATAAGAGCGTATTTCCCAGAAAACGATTGTTTTCATAGCCGCGTAAATCATCATTACTTCCCAGACTAAACGCATATTCTCCCAGCACTTTATTATTGGCATGCCCAAATTGCATTTGCACATTAATATTTGACAAAGGCTGGTCTTTAAACTGATAGTAGCTTCGATAATAGAATAAATGTCGGGTGTACTCAGCCTCACTTCCAAGCATTTCATCCGACACGTCTAATCTATAACCATAGTCTTTCCCGCCCCGATTGTATTCAAAGTTATTTATGTTTCTATATCCGAAATTAAAACCAAGTATAACAGCGTCAATACTTTGCGAATCACTACTGACAAGCAGGTCTTCATTAAACCGTAGCTGGTAAGCCACGCTACTCCCCGCAAACCAGCCGCGATTTCGCCCCTTTTCATTTAGCCAACGTGTTATTCCTATGCGATAACTATCATCCTGGCGGTTAACAGCACCCTCAGTTTCATCAACATCATTTTGAGTTTGCAAGTCAACATTCAAATTATAGTAACTGTCATTTACATTCGTATAAAAATACCTGAACAAATACCGACTTTCATCAACGCCCTGCGTAGTCCCTCTGTCTTCAGCCAGTAATCGAAGCTGATGGTTTAACCCGAACACATTATCCGCTTTAAGCTGTAATCCATAATAGAACTCATCATCTTCTAATTTCAATCTCGGAATCACCAGAAAAAAATATTTTTCTTTTACTACAAACACGACGGTTATCCGGCTATCTCCTGATTCTGTATCAGTTGAGCTATAATCCTCATCTAAAAAATAATAAACCGATTTAAACAAGCCGAGATCCATTATTGCCTGTCTTGATTTTTCTATTAACGCTTCGTCAAAAGCATCACCCGGGCTGATATAAATCTCCCGATTCATCACAGATGACTGGGTTACACTATTACCCCGATAATTAATCGCTTGAACAATCGAAACAGCTTCCACAGTAAAACTGCATAACCATAATATTAGCCATAATAGTGTTTGCGTTTTCGCCATAATTTTTTTAGTAATAAGTCTTCACCCTGATGTAAGACTAACCCTATGAGCACAAATGCGGTGCCGATATAAATACTCGCACTAATAACTTCATCATTAACCGTGTGACCAATCCACAAGGCAGAAATGGGCGTAATCAATGTAATCAACGCCACACTGGATGCAGGTAAATTTTTCAGTAAAAAATAATAACTAACAAATCCAATGACTGATCCCACTACCCCTAAATAAAGAATAGACCATATCGCCCGTAGCGGAATTTGTGCTGGAACAGGCGGCGCAAATAGCAGATATACGGTAATAAAAAGCGGCATAGAAAACAGCAAACCACCGGCCACTAACGACAAGGGCGGCACATCATTTTTTATACTTTTTATCCACACCGCGCTCGACGCATGTAATACAACGGCTATTAAAATTGCAAGTACGCCATATATAAAATCATGCCCCATTGCATGCCCCTTATAAAAAATGATCAGCAAACCACTTATCCCGGCTAGCGCGCCAGTCACCTTTAAGGCACTAAAGCTTTTTTCATGCAGAAAGCGCCAGGCCAAATATCCGGTTACTATCGGTGACAGACCAAAAATAACAGAGATTAATCCTGATGAAATATATTGCGCGCCCCAATACACCGGCATCATGCCACCAAAAATGGCTAACGCAGATGCCGTATAGACATTACGTGCCGCGCTATCCATGGGTAGCTTTTTATATTTCAACAGCACCAGCAGTGTCGCTAACGTGGTCCCAATACCCATGCGTACAACAATACCAAATAAATAGCTCACTCCTTCGCCGCTCCATTTAACTGCAATAGGCGTGGTTGACCAGATTAAGATAACGACCATATAAGCCGCAGCGATAAATAGCTGATGATATTTAGATTGTACAGTAATCGTTGTTGGCATTGCGGTTTCCTTGACCCAAGTTTACCCATCTTTATCCAGGGCCCAAAACGAAAAAAGCCACAGACTTTTTTCGTCTGTGGCTTTTTAAAATTCTTTTAATGGTATTTAAAAATTATAAAATAAGCACACAGGCAGAGGACGGCCACATCACTCGATGTGAACGTTTAACTACCACTTTACAAATTCGCGAATTAAATATCATGCACGTAGATTGTGTTAAATAATTCAAGCTGTCAAGCAATTATTTAGATTCGTTATATTTATCAATCAAAGACAAAGCCTTACTACATTAGTAAAGCCAGATACCCTGCAATGGATTCTTTAAAACAATTAGAATTCTGCCTGCACAGAAACATCATGTTTATGGTGCAACAGATGATTGAATTCTTGTTGAGCTGTTTATCAGTATCCATTTTACCCTTAACTTGATGAGTGCTATTATCTTTGCTCTTCTTGAATTACGGCACAAGCAATGGAAAAGCTACACAACCCCGAAATCATCCAGTCTATTATTCGCCTTACTATAGGCTCTCTCACCTACTTATATATTTCTACCGGAATCGACAGCGGGTATTTTGATAGCAATCACGAAACACTTAACGATTTCACTCTCATTTTTATCACATACACTGTCATCAATTTACTGAGTATCCTTAAGTATCCATCTAGTATGCCACGCCGTTATATCGCGCTTAGCTTTGATATTGCCAGCGCCACTTTTTCCTCTTACTTAACCGGCGGTATTAACAGTGTCTACGTACTCATTTATTTATGGATTTACATCGGCTACGGCACACGCTATGGCTTAAAATTTCTAAGTGTGGCGGTAGTGCTCACTTTAATTGGCTATAATTTATTGCTATTAACTGAAGATGCATGGCATTTACTGACACTCGAAGCGGTTGCCTTTTTATTGTTAATTATTGCTTTGCCCGCGTACTTATATTCCATGCAAAAACGCCTGATGGAGCTTGCCGAACAGGCTAATTCCAATAGCATTGCAAAATCAGATTTTTTATCTACCATGACCCACCAGATTCGCACACCGATTGGCGGCATCGTTGGCATGGTAGATCTACTCAACAAAACTAAACTGGATGTACATCAAAAACAATACTTACAATCCCTAAGCCAGTCTAGCCACTCGTTACAAGTTATCATTGAAGATATTGTTGATTTTTCCCGCATTGAAAAAGGCAACATTTCAATCACCCAATCTAGCTCAAACCCACGAATCTTAATTGACAGCTTAGTACATAGCCTGGCGCCCCTTGGCTACGAACGTGAACTGGAATTAACCTGCTTCATCGACCAGTCTTTTCCGCAAGCGGTGTTTATCGATGCTCAACGTTTCAGGCAACTGCTCTCAAATTTAATTCGCTACGTAATCGAACATAGCACGACCAGGGGCGTGTATATCCATGCCTTTGCCGGGCATACAAGCTCAAATGATCACGTTAGCGCAAATATTGAAATAAAATTTCAGCAAAACACTGAACTACGCCATCTAAAATCTAACCAGATACCTGAGAATAATGAAGCACTACCTTTACGCATCGCCTACCAGTTAACGCGATTAATGAATGGCTTATTTGAAATTCAATATAACACCCAGCAGGACATTTGTTTTAATTTGCATTTTAACTGGCAAAAAGCCGATTACAAACCTGACGCACCACTTCAAATCATGGAGGACAAACGCGCACTGATTTATGATGCAGACAAGGTAAATTTAGAAATACTGGAAAAATATTGCAAACAATTTGGCATGGAGGTTTACGCCACGTCCGGCCATGACAATCTAATTGCGCACATTATCTGGAGTCATGAAAAGAACAAACCCTTCGACATCATCATTTTGGGAGAAGACCGTAAACATAAAGACTGTCACGATTTAGTGGCTCGTATTCGCAGCGAAGCGAAAAGTTTGTCGCCTATTTTATATGCCAGCTACATGCACAGCATGGAGCAAATTGAAGCTGAAAGTCTGCAGGGCATTCAGGCCACCATCATCAAACCTGTCTCACTTGGCATTTTAAAAAGCACGGTGAGCGACCTACTAGAAACTAAGTCCGAGGAAATACCAGCCCCACAAAACGCCCAGCGCTCACTTAATATATTAGTAGCAGAGGACAATGAAATAAACGCCAGTGTGGTTTATAGCCACCTAACTGACCTTGGTCACAATGTCGACATCGCAACCGATGGCACCACCGCACTCTATGCGATGCACAAACATCGCTATCATTTAGTGCTAATGGATATCAACATGCCGAATATGAATGGCCTGGAAGCCACTCGTCAATGGCGCCGACTGGAAAAACCTCAAAGCCACCTCCCCATCATTGCATTAACTGCCAAAGCCACCTCTGAAGATAAGGACAGTTGCATTAGTGCCGGCATGGATGATTTTTTGAGCAAACCGGTGAATGAACAACAGCTCAAAGACATTTTACAAAAAACGGTTAAGGTCGATTAACGCCCTGAAATAACACATAACTGGATCACAATTGGACCATAATCGGCCAATAAGCGGCCAAAACGCCCCAGTTATAATGAACATACCGATTCGATGCTAAAACGAGTCATTTCGTGCCGGTGAGTATTTCGAATATCAAGAATAATTCCCCTTAAAAAAATCAGTATATTATTGCTAAGGTTTTGTGGCATTATTCACCACCTTGGCGAATACTCTGGAAACCCGTTATGACCATTACTTCATTTTTACCCCCCGTTCGGACACTTATGGGCCCTGGCCCTTCAGACGTACACCCCCGCATATTGAGTGCGATGGCACGTCCCACCATTGGGCACCTCGACCCATTATTTGTTGGCATGATGGACGAAGTAAAAGGTTTACTTCAATATGCATTTCAGACGAAAAATGAACTAACCATTCCCATATCTGCTCCCGGTTCTGCGGGCATGGAAGCTTGTTTTGTCAATCTGGTAGAAGCCGGCGATAAAGTGATTGTATGCCAAAATGGCGTATTCGGCGGACGCATGAAAGAAAATGTTGAGCGCCTTGGCGCCACCGCGGTGATGGTTGAAGATGACTGGGGCAATGCCGTAGACTGCGATAAAGTAGAAGCGGCATTAAAAGCCAATCCTGATGCAAAAATTCTGGCATTTGTACACGCTGAAACCTCTACCGGCGCGCAATCTGACGCCAAAACGCTGTGTGAATTAGCCCGTAAATATGACTGCTTAACTATAGTTGATGCCGTTACCTCTTTAGCTGGCACAGAGTTGCGCGTCGATGACTGGGGCATAGATGCTATTTATTCCGGCACCCAAAAATGCCTGTCTTGCACACCGGGTATTTCACCGGTGAGCTTCAGCAAAAAAGCCACTGACGTCATTAAAAACCGCAAAACTAAAGTCACCAGCTGGTTTTTAGATATGAACCTGGTAATGGGTTACTGGGGTGCTAATACCAAGCGCGCCTATCACCACACCGCTCCGGTTAATGCACTGTACTCATTCCACGAATCTTTAGTGATGCTACAAGACGAAGGGCTGGAAAATGCCTGGGCGCGTCATACCAAAAATCATTTAGCATTACGTGCGGGCCTGGAAGCGATGGGCTTGAGCTTTATTGTTGATGAAGCCGATCGCCTGCCTCAGCTCAACGCAGTCACCATTCCTGATGGCGTTGACGAAGCGGCAGTACGTGCACAGTTATTAAATGAGTTCAATTTAGAGATTGGAGCCGGCCTGGGCTCACTGGCGGGCAAGGTATGGCGCATTGGTTTAATGGGGCATAGTAGCCGTGCAGAAAACATTCTGCTTTGCCTGAGCGCATTAGAAGCCGTCTTAGGTGATGCAGTTAAGCAGGGCGTAGCGGTTGCGGCTGCTCAGGAAATTCTTGCCTGAATTAAGTGGGCCTGAATTAAGTGGGCCTGAATTAAGTTGGCCTGAAAGTAAGTGGGGCTTAAAATAGATCCTCTTAAGATCTAGCCTAACTGCATTCCAAATTGACACTATAGACAGAGCGCCATCTTGTGGCGCCCTGTCTTCCTTTTTGAATCCAGCCAGAATGAAATGATACGCAACTTCTCTTCGTAACACCTACCCATTCAACATTATCAGCCTCCGAAATAAACAGCTTTAGGCACTTTCAAGTATAATCTCTAATTATGAAAATCTATCTTGTCGGCGGCGCAGTTCGTGATCAACTTTTAAACTATCCTGTAAAAGAAAGGGACTGGGTAGTAGTGGGTGCCACGGTAGAACAAATGCTGGACCTTAATTACCAACAAGTGGGTAAAGACTTCCCGGTCTTTCTGCATCCTGAAACCAAAGACGAACACGCCCTCGCTCGCACCGAACGCAACACGGCCCCCGGTTACAAAGGCTTTGACGTTCACGCCTCAGTGGATGTGACGTTAGAAGAAGATTTAATTCGACGTGACTTAACCATTAACGCCATTGCGCAGGATGACGCAGGAAACATTATTGACCCCTATAATGGTCAGGCCGATTTAAAAGCCAAATTATTGCGCCACGTTTCTCCCGCCTTTAGCGAAGATCCGGTACGCATCTTAAGAGTTGCACGTTTTGCTGCACGCTATGCTCATTTAGGATTTAGTGTTGCCGATGAAACCATTACGCTCATGCAAAAAATGGTTGCTGCCGGGGAAGCCAATGCATTAGTTGCTGAACGGGTTTGGCAAGAATTTCACAAAGCATTAACCGAACGTAACCCTGAAGTTTTTATTGAGGTATTAAAAAACTGCAATGCCTTGAAAATAATATTACCAGAAATAGATGCGTTATTTGGTGTACCTCAAACCAAAGTTCATCATCCTGAAATTGACACCGGCATTCACACATTGATGGTTTTACAGCAAGCGACTTTATTATCACCGGAACCCGCAACACGCTTTGCTGCACTCTGCCATGATTTAGGCAAAGCGCTCACCGATAAACAAAACTGGCCAAGCCATCACGGCCATGAAGTAAAAGGCAAGCAACCGATCCGAGAATTATGTCAGCGTTTACGCATCCCCAATGATTTTAAAGAGCTGGCATTAATCACTTCCGAGTTTCATTTACATGTTCACCGCGCATTTGAAATAAAAAAGTCAACGCTACTAAAGACAATTGAAAAACTCGATGGCATGCGCAAGCCCGATAGGTACGAAGCCTTTCTACTCGCCTGCACTGCAGATATTCGCGGGCGCACCGGCTATGAAAATTGCCCCTACCCGCAAGCCGATTATTATCGAAAAGCTTTGAAAATCATTAAATCAATTGATATGCGACCGTTGAAAGAGGCGGAGCTAAAAGGCAAAGAAATGGCAGGTGCCATTCATACGGCTCGTCAATCTGCTTTAAACAAACAACTGCAACCACCTGACGAGATTGGTTAATAAATAGGTATGAATTAACTTAACTGCAATGGCCTTAACTAAAACGACTTTAATTGAAATCAATCATTATCTATTCTTAGTGTAACAACACGATAAAATAAGAGACCACAGATTAGCTGATACAGCACCAACCGATCTATTTCAAAAGAAACAGCGACACTAAAATACAAAACAATCCAGGCATTTCTTAAAAGCCTTTCCAGCAAGAGATTTTCTAATGAGACGCTTTTCATATTGCTTGAAAACAGCACTTAACAAACACGCAAAAGCCCTACTTAGCTAATACATATGCACTGCAAAAACATGAACGATTCCTGATATCACCAACATTATAAACAACGGATAATGTAATATATGCCAAAGCGAAAAAAGGCGCTCATAAATTGAGAACTCGCAGGTTCTGATAAGTGCATTTAAAAAAGACTTAACATGCCCTTTAAGTACATTATATGCTTTAGCTGTGTGCTTTTCATCCCAATTCGCTTTGTGCGCTTGCTCATTTAAAATTTTTCGCAATTTAAAAGGCAGAGTGAACGACAACACTCTCAACTTAAAACCCAGCACAATAAAGCGCCTAACACTACCTCCAAAACTCAGCACTTTATTACTTTCAGCCTGGTAGCTTTTTAACGTTTCCGTAACTTCCGGCATTAAGTTATAAACACTCGCCAGTTCATGCTCCTCACTATCTATAATCTGACTCAATTCATCAACTGACGCTTTTCTACCATAAAGGCCATAATGAATTTTAGAATAAAAGTAACGCCCAAACAGACCACTGCTGGCAACAATAATCATGCATATTAAAGCGACGCTGCTGTTAAATGAGCCCATGCTATAGTTGGAGTGATAAAGAATGGCGATTGGCCCAAAAATGCCACTAAACATATGAAATTTAAACCAGAATGGAACAGACCCCATAAACCGGCCTACTTTCATTTTTTTTCTTACCGGATAAAATAACAACAACAGCATCATCACACCGCCAATTATACCCAGGGCATAACCCAGACCTTCTTCTGCGGTTAAATATTCCAGCGGTTTAATCTTAAATCCAAACCCCAGAACAAGCAGCACAAACAGCCACTGTAGCGGTGCTTTAAAAGAATAACGCTCAGCCGCATGCAAGGCATTTCGCGCTTGCTCTACTGATTCATCGGCGGATCGGTTATGTGATGGAATAGCCATTAAACGGACACTATAAATTTGTTAAACACTTGAACTACCTACAAAAAAATCAAAATAATAAAAAGCGAAAGTATACTATTAAGTATTATGCCTGAGCTCAATCGCACAAAGCCTATTATAGTCACATACATGCGTTTATGTGATGCAATTCAATTTTTAATGCTAAAATCAACGATGTTAAGATATGTGAACAATTACTCACTTATTTACTGTTATCATTATATCAGCACAGTGTTACGCACCAGTAGTATCCTTCATTTTTTATGAATTGAAGCGTATTCCACATACCGAAACCCTGCTACTCCCCTTGAATATTTAGCTGAATGAATGGCCAGGCAACATGCAATACAATGACTTGATAGCTATTGCTATCTATATTTCACCTATCGCTTTAATCATGTTTTTCTATACTAAAAGCAAAAAAAACATGCACGCCAGTAGCGCCGAATTACTGGATAAAAATATCAAAGCCGGCTTAATCGAACCCGCATCTATTCATCCTGTTATTAATGTAAATCGCTGTAAAGGCTGCGGGGCCTGCGTTAACGCTTGCCCCGAAAGAGAAAAAGGCGTTCTGGGATTAATTAACGGCAAGGCCGAGCTCATTCATCCAACAAACTGTATTGGCCACGGCGCCTGTTTGCGTGCCTGCCCCTTTGACGCCATCACCCTGGTATTCGGAACCGAGAGCCGGGGCATTGATATCCCCCACGTCACCTCTAGCTTTGAAACCAATGTGCCTGGCATATATATTGCCGGTGAATTAGGCGGCATGGGACTCATTCGAAACGCGATCATTCAGGGCATAGAAGCGATGGAAAATATCGCCAAAAATAAACCTCAAGTACCAAATCCGGACATTTTGGACATATTAATTGTCGGTGCCGGCCCTGCTGGTTTTGCCGCATCACTTTACGCCATGGAAAACAATCTATCTTTCACCACTGTTGAACAGGACTCTCTGGGGGGCACTGTCTTTAACTTCCCGCGTGGCAAACTGGTTATGACTGCGCCTGTCGACTTACCACTAGTAGGTAAAGTTAAATTTTCTGAGACAACAAAAGAAGTCCTTTTAGCATTCTGGCGTAAAGTTGAAAAAGATACGGGCATAACCATAAATTATCATGAACGTGTTGAAGTCATAAAAAATGCCAGCAACTATTTTCAAATTAAAACCAACAAGAGTACTTACAAGGCGCACCGGATTTTACTCGCCATCGGGCGTCGAGGAACACCTCGCACACTTGGCGTTACCGGCGAAAACCAAAGTAAAGTGGTCTACCGCTTAATCGACCCCGAACAATACAAAGGCATGCACGTGCTTGTAGTCGGAGGCGGAGACAGTGCGCTCGAAGCCGCCACCAGTATTGCTGAAGAGGAAGGTACGACCGTCACCCTGTCCTATCGTAGCGAAGCTTTTTCCCGCGCTAAAGAAAAAAATCGTGAAAAAGTAATACAGGCAGAAAAAAAGGGCCGGCTTAGTGTTTTATTTAAATCCAATGTAAAAGAAATAACTCGAGAAAGTGTTAGCATAGAACATGACGGCAATATTATTGAGATTCCTAATGAAGGCGTTATTGTCAGTGCAGGCGGCATTTTACCTACACCTTTCCTAAAAGATATTGGCATAGAAATAGAAACAAAATATGGAACAACTTAGTCTGTGAACCGCCAATCTGTGATAACGCAGATATCAACAAAAAAACAATATACTCTGTCAGCAGGCAATGACTCAAACTAGCCAGAAGCGGAAGGTCAAAGGCAGAAGCTTTTTACCGCAAATAAACGCAAAACACGCTAATAAAAGCAAAAACATTATTGGGTTATAGTGCGCCTACGGCGCACTATAACCCAACAACATTTGCGTACATTCGCGTTTATTTGCGGTAAAAAGCTTCTGCCTTTGACCTTCCGCTTCTGGCTAGTTTGAGTCATTGCTTACTGTCAGAGTATTTGGCGCTAAAGTATTATTTTAGTACAAATGAACTTTGTACAGACCAGGCCACTCTCAGACTAACTCACTCAATATTCTGCACCTGCTCACGCATTTGCTCAATTAACACTTTAAGCTCAACCGATGCCTGGGTGGTATTAATATCCGTCGACTTTGAGCCTAGTGTATTCGCCTCGCGATTAAACTCCTGCATAATAAAATCCAGCCGGCGGCCAACCGGTTCACTGGTTTTTAAAATTTTCTCAATTTCTACAAAGTGGCTGTCTAACCGATCCAGCTCTTCATCCACATCCATTTTCTGCGCCAGGTAAACTAACTCCTGTTCAAACCGCTCGGCATCATATTCCGCTTTAAGTTCAGCTAATTTTTTTTGCAATTTTTCACGTGTCTGTTGCACAATTTGTGGCCGTCGAGCTCTTTCATCTTTTACAATTTGTTGCATTGCTGAGCAACGTTGTTCTATTAAAGCCTGTAGTCGCTGGCCTTCACTTGCTCGAGACTCACACAATTCATTTAACGCTTCATCAAATAATTGGTGTGCAGAATTAATCACGGGCTGCAAATCTATCGACGGCGCATCCAGTACGCCTGGCCACTTCAAAACATCGATGACATTCAGTTCACTGGGCTGATGTAACTTTTTATTAATGAGCTGACAGGCTTTTAACACTTCATCCGCCAACGCTTCATTTACCTGAATTTCCGCTTGCTGAATTTCGTCCGCCTGATAGCGTAAATTGCATTCAATTTTTCCACGCTTCAGTTCGCGCGTTAATCGCGTGCGCAACTCATTTTCGATACTGCGTAATTCTTCTGGCAGCTTTATGATGACATCAAGATAACGGTGATTAACCGAGCGTAATTCCCACACCAACGAACCCCAGGTTTGCGCGTCACTGCTTCTAGAAAATGCGGTCATACTGCGTGTCATACATTCACCTGTATTTTTTAGTCAATAATGAGTGTATCACCGATGCACTCACATTATGACATTCCACCCCTAAAACCGTATAATTCGACCAATTCATTTTTTAGGAAAACTTATGCGCCCCAGCAACCGTGAACCGAACCAGATGCGTGACGTAAAAATCACCCGTAATTACACTATGCATGCAGAAGGCTCAGTGCTGGTTGAATTTGGCAACACTAAAGTGTTATGCACCGCATCGGTTGAAAGCAAGGTGCCTGGGTGGTTGCGCGGCAAGGGTTCAGGCTGGGTTACCGCCGAGTATGGTATGTTACCTCGCTCCACCGGTTCACGCATGCGCCGTGAGGCAGCGGGTGGCAAACAGGGGGGGCGCACGATGGAGATTCAGCGTTTGATCGCGCGCTCACTGCGTGCGGCCATTGATTTGAGTGCACTCGGTGAAAACATGATCACCATCGATTGTGATGTTATTCAGGCCGATGGTGGCACTCGCACAGCTTCCATTACCGGTGGATTTGTGGCGTTAGCGGATGCGGTACAATTTTTACTGGATAACAAAAAGATTAAAAAGAATCCACTGTTTGGTAATATCGCTTCTGTTTCGGTTGGTATTTACAAGGGCACACCGGTGCTCGATTTAGATTACGATGAAGACGCCAATGCAGAAACCGATATGAATGTTGTGATGAATGATGCGAATGCGTTCATCGAAGTCCAGGGCACCGCCGAAGGCCATGCGTTTAGAAAAGACGAACTTGATGCGATGTTAGCACTGGCTCAAAAAGGTGTTGGCGAGTTAATTCAGTTACAACAACAGGCGCTCGAAGCATGAGTGAAACCACTTCAGATAAAATCTCACCTGGCAAAATCTCCCCTGGCAAAATCCACCCTGGCAAAATAGTCCTGGCCAGTGGAAACGCCGGTAAAGTTCGCGAAATAAACAAGTTGCTATCCGAGCACGGCATTAACGTTGTGCCGCAAACCGAATTTGGTGTGCCAGAAGCGGTGGAAGACGGTTTAACCTTTGTCGAAAACGCGCTAAAAAAAGCCCGTCATGCTGCAAAGTTAACGGGCCTGCCGGCCATTGCCGATGATTCCGGTATTGAAGTTGATGCACTCAATAAACGCCCCGGCATTTATTCTGCGCGTTACTCGGGAGAAGGCGCAACGGATACAAAAAACAATCAAAAAATGTTGGCCGAGCTTGAAGGCGTTGCAGAAGAAAACCGCAGCGCCCGTTACTGGTGTGTGATGGTGTATTTAGAAAATGAAAATGACCCGACTCCCATTATTACCCAGGGCACATTAGAAGGTAGAATTTTAACCGCCGCGCAGGGCGAAGGGGGCTTTGGTTATGACCCGATTTTCTGGTTACCCGAACAAAATTGTGCCGCCGCAGAATTAAGCCTGGAAGCAAAAAACAAAATTAGCCACCGGGCAATTGCTTTGAATGCATTAGTTGAAAAGTTAACTCGCTAAGGCTTCATCATTTAAACACGACCCTGTCATACAACCTCCCCCTTAGAAAAAGGGGGCCGGGGGGATTTAAATGGCATTGAACATTATCGATGAATTCATTAAACCTCCCCCAGCCCCTCTTTTGCTAAGAGGGGAGCTACCGAGCAGGATTACATTATGAGCATTGTTACCTGCGCCGATATTCAATTTGAACAGCTCGAAAAATTACTGGGCAACTACGGTTTAATCATTCACAGAATTGAAGCCAATGAAAAAATTCCGGGCAGCTGGTTCGGCGACCCGGAAGCGGGCATTATAAAAAACAATTTATACGTGCGTGACGACACCCCTGTGCACTCCGCACTTCATGAATCTTGCCATTTTGTTTGTATGGATCATACCCGCAGAGAAAATTTACACACCAATGTGGGCGGCGATTATGATGAAGAAAATGCGGTGTGTTATTTATCGATTTTACTGACTGATTTTATCGATGGATTTGGGCGTGAACAGATGTTTACTGACATGGATGAATGGGGGTATACGTTTCGGTTAGGAACGAGTAAAGCCTGGTTTGAGAAAGACGCTGAGGATGCGCTTGAGTGGTTGCTTAAAAATGAAATAATTAATTCGCTGACAGAACCAACATGGAAAATAAATAATTAACGCTAAAAAAAGCCCTCGTTTGAGGGCTTTTTTATTTTAACGATATCGCGTGTAACAACTAAGGTGCAACAGGTGGCACTTGCAATACTGTATCATCCGTGACACCAAGAAAAACCCCGTCACTGGCCAGGAAAGCCGCCATCTGTGTTTGAATTTCAGTTGTAACAGCCGCATCTGCTGTCGGGTCAAGCAAAGAACTATGCGTACCTGAAATATATTTAGTCACCACTTTAAGCTGGCTAGGGCTTGGGCCTTGAGTGGTATTGACGTGCGTCAGTCCCATTAATGCAAGTTGTGGCTCCGTGCCCGCTAATGGGGCCGGCACGGTACCTGAAGCATCATTCGCATCAGGCACCCTGTTCGGCACGACTAAATCTGATGGCGAGCCGTTACCCCCAACTATTTCAAAGAACAATATTCCGCGACCTGTTGCTGCGGCACTGGCATGATTCACCGGGTCACCGGAATCGATCACTGTCTGCGCCGCCCCCATAAATGACTCATAATCTGCCGTGCCTTTTATGACGCCGACAGCCTCAAGTCCTGCTGCTATCGTAGGCCCGAATGTAGCAGAGCCATCGAGAATTTTCGCTAAGCTCGCGCCTCCAAAAGCAAAAGCTGCTGACTTAACATTTGGTTCTATAGCAGTGAAGACCGTACCCACCATCGCCCCTAAAGAATGCCCGATAAAATAAATTTTATCGGCATCCATGGTATTCGAGCCGTCGGTTACCGCACCCTCTTCAATCGCATCAACCAGCACAAACAAATCTGAAACCGCTTGCCTAACATTATCACGGGTATTTAACAGGTTTGTTAAGTTAATAAAGTGTGTGCCTGAACCATCAATAACACCATCTGATTCTGGTGCCGTTATACTTCCAGATACATCCTGTGTCACCAGATCCAGATCAAATGTTCGTTCTGCAACCGGTACATCTTTAAATTCTTCTGTACCATTGGTTTCATTACCGGTTAAACCATGCATCGGCATATCAATTGCGACAACTGCCATACATGCAGCCGCAAAAGCATCAGCAACTGCCAACATCGTTGCGCGATTGGTTGTAATACCGTGCTGATAAATAACCACTGGCCAACCCGTGCCTGGCATTCCACCAGCACAATCCCCTATAGCCTTAGGTATCGAAACCATCATCGGTATAATTTCTGTTGATCCCGCGGCCGCATCTGGATTTGTATTATATTGCGTTGTATGTGGCCCCGCAGCACACGAACCTGCTCCACCTGCACCCTGGCCATTCCAGCATGAACCCAGTGCTGTAGGATCAATCGAAGGTGAATCCGCAGTGTCTGAGGCTTTTAAGTAATAAGGAACACTTAAACTGCCCACATTAATATCCGCCGCACCTAAGGGTGATGTTGTTCCCGCAGGTGCAAATCCGGATACCGCAGTTAATGCTCTGTTTTGCGTTCGGGTAGCCGCCAGCACGTCATCAACAGACTGAGTGGTAAAGTTCCAGCTAAGAATAACATCCAGACTTTCAGTACCATCAAATGCATTTAACGCCGCCTCAGCTATAACAGTACCCTGCCTTAAGGGCTCTAATTGTGCAGCCTGCGCATCATCCAGCAATGGGGTTGTACTGTTAGTGCCATCAAATAACGGGGTCAGTGAATGAGTTAACGAATATGAACCGGAAACCCCCACCGGATTTCCACTCTCACTTTTAACCTCATTGGTTAATACAACCATATAGGTTTGCTTGGGCTTGAGTGGCTGCAACGGTAAAATGGCCATGGTGGAATTGGTTGTATCGATGCTAGACAGCACCGCCACGTATTCAGTACCAAAAGCTAACATTCTATCAATGCTTTGAATTTCACCATTAGGATCTATCGATGCTTCATAAACTTTTACGCCCGCCGCAAAAGAGGATGCATCAACCCCCCCGGTAAAGCCCGTAGTAATCGGTGCAACCGTTGAAAAGCCATCCAGTGCATTCAGTGCCACTTGCGGATCAGATAGATCCGCTGCATCAACAACTGGAATATTTAATGTGCCATCGGCTGTGCCCGCAAATAATATATTGTTAGGAAAGGGGATTACGTTGTTACCAAAATCAAGGTTACTTGATACATCAATTTTAGTGTCCAGTGAATCTTGTAATGATGTGCTTTTATCTGAACAGCCGGCCAGCGTTAAGCCCATGGTGGCGGCTAAAAATAATTTTGTAAATCGCATTTTATATTCTCCAACCCTTAATTAAAGGTCATAATTCCAGGTTAACTGAGCGCTTAAAATATCAACTGTTGCTTCATACGAACCTTTTAAGGTTGCGTTTAAAGGGAGCTGAACTGTCTCTAAGGTATGATCGATATCTGAGTCGTCGATAAACAGATGAGAATATCCAAAGTCCAAAATTAACGCCGGCGTCATTTCATATGTCATACCAAACGACAACCAGGTACGGTCATTCCCTGGAATTCTGGGGGTACGATGTTCAGCATCAGGAATAGGGGTTTGGTCATATGCCAGGCCGGTACGTAATGTCATTGTTTCATTGAGCTTATAATCGGCACCAATTGAAAAACGGAAGGTATCTTCCCAGGCTTCAGTCGTCACACTGTCAGGTTGTACGGGGTTGGCATATTGAATGCGTAGCTCATCGAATGAACTCCAGCCCGTCCAGGTCACATCGGCGAGTAATGTAAAATCACTCACATCGTGTTTCATACTCACGGATATATTTTGAGGAAGCGTCACTTTTGCTTTTAACCGGGTATCGACGAATGCCCCGGTCGAGTCAATGATTGGTTGTGCCGCAGCGGGAGTATGAAATTTTGCTTTACCCTGTGCCGACACCTCCATTTCAGACCGCCAGGCAATACCGATTCGGGTCTGCGGGGTGAAATCATAAGTCATACCCAGGTTGACTCCCCAGGCAAACTCATTAAAGGCCAAGTTATCCGCACTTAAATCACCGAAGCCATCTTCTTGTTGTGGGCCTGCACCTGCCAGTCCTGAGCTATCTAGCAATGATCCAAAATCGATTGCGCTGGTTAATTCAATATCCGCCAGTAAAATATTAATACCCCCACCAAAGGATAATTTGTCATTAACCTCACGGGCAATACTCGGATTAAAATTAATTGACTTCATGGAGGTTTTTACAGCGTGATAGCGACCGCGCCAGGTATCGTCATATTCAGTCGTTAAGCCAAAGGGGGTTGTAATACCTAAACCAAATTTAGTGGCCCCAACATCAGTAACCCAATAAAGGTTACCAACAAGAGCTGTAGTACCGCCTTCATCATCAGCCCCATTTAATGGATTGCCCAGGCCATCGGTAGAACCATCATTCGTAAATGTAGAATCTGCAACTATAATGTGCCCAACAACGGAGAGCTGTTTATTTTTTAGCTTTGTCATACCCGCTGGGTTAAACCAGACAGTCGATGCATCATTAGCCGTAGCGGCTGCACCGGCATATGCATTGCCCTGCCCTCTAGCACTGTTTTCAATTAGCTGAAAACCCGATGCCTGCGCTGATGAGTAAAAGAAGCAACTCACCATGGCAGTCGACACCGCCACTGCGGTCAGCTTCTTAGCTGATTTAATTTTTAGCGACATTTTATTCTTCCTATTTACTTTAGAAATTGTATTTTTTTGTTGATAATACGCAAGATAGCGTAGGAATCAATGTTAATTAAACAATATGCTTTTTACGTCTCACTTAATTTTATTTTGTCATTATTATCACTGGCACCCCGTTAACTTAAGAAAACTACCGTGATACAAAGTGATATTAAGTCGAATTAAATTTTCTTAACGGGACAGGAATGACTTATTATAATAAGTCTTCCGTCTCTCTATCTGAAGCGCTCATCGTCGGCACCGCCCGTGGCCGACCATTTCCATCAATGGCCACATACACCAGGCTCGCTTCAGTGACCCATTTAGTCGAAATCACACCTTTATTCATGCTCTGTGCATAAACTTCTACATGCACAGTAATGGATGTTTTACCCACCGCCACCACCTGTGCATAACAACTAATTAAATCGCCGGCAAACACCGGTTTTTTAAATTCAAATGAATCCACTGCGCGGGTGACAACGGTGCCGCCGGCACGCTGCGCGGCGGGAATACTGCCGGCAATATCGACCTGCGACATAATCCAGCCACCAAACACGGTTCCCCCCTGATTTAAATCAGCGGGCATGGCGGGCACTCTGATTATCGGTATTTTATTTTCGGGTAATGCATCTTTTTTCATTCTAATTACACCTTGCTCATTACCCGCAACTAATAGCATCACCGCCATCTATAAGCAAAAACGACACCTCAAATATAATAAGATCTGAGGCTAATTAATTTAAACTCGACAACCGCTTAACCATTAATTCAACTTCAAATATTGCGACCTTAAACTCTTCACCATTATTTGTGATCTTCATACAGGGCTTCAATTTGTTGACTAAACCGCTCCATGACTTTCGGGCGTTTTATTTTAAGCGTTGGGGTCAGTAAACCTCCATCCACTGTCCACGGCTCCAACGTAATATAGGCTCGGCGAATTTTTGCATAACCGGGAAAATCTTTGAGACGCGCCGACACCCGATTAAGTACCGCCTTTTCAATTTTACGATCCGAGAAGGCATCCGGTGATTCAGGATGAATATTTAAACCCACCGCAAAATCAGACCAGGCATCCGGGTCGAGTACTAATACCGCAGATAAAAACGAGCGAGCTTCGCCCACAATCATCACCTGCTCAAATAACGAATCCAGAGCAATCGCCATTTCCATATCATTGGGGGGGATTTTTTCACCATTCGCCAGCACCATAATATCTTTCAGGCGACCGGTAATAAATACATGCCCCGCCTCATCAATGCGGGCTTTATCACCACTTTTTAACCAACCATCTTCGGTGAATGTGTCTTTACTGGCCTGCTCGTTTTTCCAGTAACCGAGCATGGAACACGGCCCGAGACTTTGCAGCTCATCATTTTCACCGACACGAATAGCGGTATTCGGTAATGCCGTGCCAATGCTGGAAGGAATGTTATCCTCGGGGCGGTTCACACACACCACCGGACTCGATTCAGTTAAGCCATAGCCCTGCAATAACGGCAAACCTAAGCCAATAAATAATTTCGCCACTTCTTCCGACAAAGCCGCGCCGCCACAAATCGCAATGCGCATTTCGCCACCGAGTTTTTGCAGCACTTTAGACGCCACCAATTTATTCAGCATGGGCCAAAATAGTAGTTTAGGGTGCCAGCCGGCGCGGCCCTGCTCACGTAAAAACTTTTGCCAGCCGACATTCACTGCTGATTTAAATAAAAACTTAGCAATGAAGGATTTTTGTTTTAAACCGTCCTGGATTTTTCCATAAACCCGCTCATAAATTCGAGGCACAGAGATTAAAACCGTGGGATGAATGTTTTGCAGATCCTCTCCCAGCAAAGCAATCGAGCGCGCATAAATCACTTCAGCACCTAAAATAATCGGCAAGTAATAACCGGCGGTGCGCTCTAACATGTGAGACAGTGGCAGAAAGGACAGGAAACGCTCCTCGGCAGACCACTCATTACAAACCGCAGCACCAAATGCATTCGACAAAATATTGCGGTGCGATAACATCACGCCTTTTGAGCGACCGGTAGTGCCAGAGGTATAGACGATAGAGGCCAGGTCATCCGGACTCACTTCCTGTGTTTGCAAATCGCCGGTTAAGCCAAACACCCAGTCAGATAAAGATTCCAGTTTACTGTCGTCTGGCTCATCATCTTCTGAGATGCGCTTTAAGCTGATAATTTTTTTCAGCCCGCCTAAGTCCACTTCAGCTTTTAACAGGCGATACCACTGCGGGCGATCCTGCACAAACAATATTTTAATTTCTGCATGATTTATAATGTAAGCCACATTATCCGGGCGATCATCCACATATAGCGGCACCGTTACCAAACCTAAACCTAATGCCGCCTGATCAAAGACCACCCACTCGCGACTGTTTTTAACCATAATGGCAACTTTATCGCCTGGCTGTAAGCCATCTTTTTGAAATGCCGCCTGCCAGCGAGCCACTTCATTGGCCATCTCCCGCCAGGTTGACTGGATCCACTTCTGGCTCGCGATATCATATTGTCGATAAGCGTTACTGTCGGGGGTTTTATTTAGTCGTTCACGAAACAGGCCGGAAAGGCTGCGAACATCGGACTCTTGAATTAATTCTATTTCCATTTATATGACTACCCTGCAATGATAATTTATGGCTTATTTTTTTAGATTGTACATTTAAGATCGTGTTTTAATACTTTCCAGGCTGAGCTAAATTCGGTTACTATCTCACTCATAGTTATATGTCAGCAACATGACATTAATTTTTATGTGATGGATTATCACTGCTTTTTTACTGATTTGCCAGCTCACATGCCTTTTCTTATAGAATCTTGCTTTATTCTAACCACCACAACCTCAACCTTAACCCCAGCTCAGATGTATAACCGGTTTCAATAAAGCGGATATTGCCGCTACGATCAACAATAAAACTGGCAGGCACCCCCTTCACGCCATAAACGTTAGCCCACTCGCCATCTTCATCAACTATCACTGGAAAATTCAGCTGCTCTTTTTTCAGATATTCACGCACCTGCGCTTCACCTTCGCTCCAGGAGGCAATGCTAATCACCGAATAATCCTCGGCCAAATTAGCAATATTGGAATTTTCAAACTGACAGATTGGGCACCAGGTCGCCCAAAAATGCACCAGCACAGGCTGGGTTCGTGGCTTACGCAAATCGAATTCTGCTCCACTTAAAGTCGTCGCAACAATAACCGGTGCAGCGCCTTCAATATAATGTCTTGATTGCCAGGCCCGAACGGCAACAATAATAAGTAAAAATAAAAATAGTTGGCTGACAATTCTTAGCCATTTTTGTTGCCTGTAGTAATTAATCACGCTTATTTTTAAACCTCAAATCAAAATTCACCCCCTTAAAAGGGCGTTAATAGAAAGATTAGCACTCATTAATATGCATTAATTTTTGCCGCGTAACGTTATTAAACATAAGTATTCAGCCGTTTTTGAGAACAAATAACATTTTTTTTAATTCAGCCGCAAATACAATGAATAAATCGATCCTGCAATGTATCTAGTAAGTATATGACAAAAAACATTCCCAGCATAAAAAATAGAATTGCGGACTCCCGCGGGCGACTCTATCGAGTGGCGCTTGCCTGGTGTGGCGATCAAATGCTGGCTGAAGACCTGGTGCAAGAGACCATTGCAACCAGTATTGATAAAAGCGACCAGCTTCGCAACGAAGACCAGTTATTTGCCTGGCTTTATAGCATTTTAAATAATAAGTGGTATCGCCATTTACGTAAAAACAAATATCATGATGACCTTAATGAACAAATACCCTGTGAAAACTCTGGCCCCTCCACTGTTTGTCATGAACTCCAGCTGGTTAACCAGGTTCGTGATGCAATCACTAAACTTCCCATTGTTGAACGTCAGGTGATATCCCTGGTGGATCTGGAAGAATTTTCGTATTGTGATGTCGCAAAAGCACTTGATATTCCAATTGGAACCGTTATGAGTCGTTTACACCGTGCAAGAAAAAATTTATTAATTCGAATGGATAGTTTCACGGACGAGCCTACTATGACTGTTAGTCATATACGCGGAGTCAAATAACGATGAAAATATTTGATGGCATAGATGAGCAAGTACTGAATGCATTTGTTGATAGTCAATTAGATGCAGAAACCAGCGAAGCCATTATTAAAGAAATGGATAAAAATGCTGATATACGTGATTATGTGTATCAATTGCGCCGTGCTAAGGACTTAATAAAACTGGGATTTGGTACAGCCGATGCTCCGGAGCATGCACCCGCCCAGATAACAAACAAAACACCAAATCATTCACGCCGGCATCACTACACATTTTCGATGGTGGCTTCGTTTTCAGTCATAGCCATCACCATTTCACTCTGCTCGGGAGCCTTTGGCTTTTATTTCGCCAAGCAGGAGTTGATACAAGCGGCGATAGAGAGTTCACTTCATAATGCAACGCAACAAACAACCCAACGCATTTTGTTACACATTAGTGAATCAGACACTCAACATTTTTCTGCCGCACTTAACTATGCTGAAAAGTTTCTTCGGGAGCATGAAAATACCGGAGCACAAATAGCCGTTGTTGCTAATGCCGGCGGATTAGACCTGATGCGTGCTGGAATTTCACCTTACGAAAAAAAAATTCGTAGTATGATGAAAAACCATGACAACATCTATTTCATCGCCTGTGCAAACACCATTCGTTTTTTATATGAAAAAGGCGTAGACCTTAAACTCATCGACAATGTACAAGTCAATAAACCTGCACTGGATCACATTGTTGATTTTGTTAGAGAGGGTTGGGAGTACAAAAAAGTTGACTCCTTAGTGAAAATTTAAACCATCCAGAGTGTTAATAACACTCTGTGATTTGCCTGCTTTCTCAGCAGTCTAATATTCATACATTAGCTTCTTCTTAAATTATCATTAGTAAAGTTGTTTTAAATTTTGTAGAAATTCACATGACGACTCAGCTTAGAAATTCCAATCTAAACAATGGTTTATTTCATTAAAATAAAACAAAAACACATTGTTGACAGATATTAAATTCACATAAATAACTGCGTTAGATCTGCGCAGACAAACCAGCGTAAACAAGCATCCAGCATCTAACCTCTAACCCCCAGGTTTCCTCCTTACACAGGAAGGGAGGTATTTTATAGTAATCAAACATCGGTTATTAATTAATACACGATTAATTCAGCACGCCATCATTATATTCATATTTTCAAAGTCGATATCCCTTAAAAAAAACCAAAAAAAAATTATGTGCAAGTAATTGAAAACAAAACTAAATTTATTTTTTTAATAAAAAACAAAGAATAAATTCACCACTCAGGGACTCTACCTTTTCATGACGTAAATTTATATTCACGACATCGATGTGTGTTGTGTTTATACATTCATGTCTAAAACCCAGATAGTAAAGAGCCAGGAATTTCTAATAATAAGATCGCTTTTTTGGGAACTAACCTTCTGCTTAGATTTAATTATTTGAAATACCCATTAATTAATAAATACTTAAAAATGTTTTTACGGGGTAATAAAAAATGAAATTTAAACGAATATCAATTGGGCTAGCGTACACAATCGGTCTTGCGCTAACAACAGGAAATGCTGTTGCGCACGGACTGGATGAAATAGGCGCTCCAGCCTGTTTAGAAGCCAACTTTATGATGGCGAATGCGCAAAACGCACCTTTCGCTCCCGGTGGCCCGGGCAATGTGCTAGAAGTTAATATTGTAACCGGTGCACGTGGCATCACGGTTGCAAACCCATTTACACCCGGAAATGCGGGTAGCCCTGTCTGCCCTTCAGAACAGGAATGCCCGGGTCCATTTAAACCTACAGGCGTTTTATCTGGCGGTTTAAATGGTCACGCATTCATTACCAGTGCAGGCCAGCAGTCATTAACTGAATTCCATCGTGATGGCACGCCTATTCGCACCACCTCTTTCCGCCCATTATTAGGTAACCCAACAGGCCTTGCGGGTCGTGGCTCATTACCTCGTCCACTGGGTAACCAGATGATGCCTAATGGTAATATTGTTCAGGCGATTTGTGATGCTAATTTCTTTAATGCACAGAACTCTGATGCGGTAAGCCCAAGTGGTAATACCCACGAAAGCGGCAATGCATCTAACTTATTCTTCCCACCGGTATACCAGACGGCTGCTCGCTCTGCTAACAGCCGCGTGCTGGTATTTGATCAGGAAACACTGACCGTTATCGATGAGTACAGCCGGCCCAGAAACAAAGATGCTCGCTGGACCTGTATGGCAGGTCTGGCCTTCACTGACGAAGGTATGGGCGTGAGTATGTTCCATGGTGCAGCGATTGCCATCGTTAACTGGAAGAAAGGCCTTAATGAGGATTCAGCCGGTGTGGGATCTAATGATACCGATGACGACTTCGAGCTTGGTAAGAGACGTAATCGCTCAAAGGTGACTCGCTGGATAGATATGCGGCCCGGCAAACCAGCTGATGACCCGTCACGCCGTGATTCATTACGTGCCTGGGGACTCGATGAAGACGGCACTATCTATGTAACTGATCGTGAACGCTCGCGTGACTGCTTAGAAGGTGAAATTCCTGGAACAGCAGGTGGTTGCAATCCCAGTGTATTCCGCCAGAAAGTTCAGGTTATCGATTTAGGCAGCGACTCACCTGATCGTACAATCGGCCTCGATCCCGGTGTAAATGTGATAGCCGGTATGCGTCCAAACCGTATGTCAGCAACTGCCTGTGCCAACATTGGTGGCCCAACAGCTAATGGAACCAACCCTGAAGGCACTTCATGTGATGTTGAGACGTTATTAATAGCGGCCTCTGCCTTTAATCCAGGCTGCTCTGTTACCGGTGCTGTACCGCCTGCGGAATGCTTTGTACAAGGCGGCGGTGTTGGTGAGTACTCCATTCTTCCTGAAGATGCTGATGCAACTGACGGCACCTGCACAGGTGAGCAAACCGGTGCACAAGACAGCTATGGTGTTGGCGGCGTGAACTCGGGCTGTGCACAACCCCTCGCGACATTCCTGGGTAGAGCGAATGGAAATAACGTTGTTACTGACGACTTCGTTGACCCTCGTATGCTAATGGTCATTCATGAAGCATTCGTCCAGTAAGGTCGAATACTTAAGAATATGAATGCATAAATCTTGAACCGGTGAGCCATTAAAAACGGCTCGCCGAATTTAAGAAAATGGATCTATTGAGCATGCGATTTCAGTTCATCAGGTCTTAAATGAAAGAAACTTAGGGACATCATTTTCTTAAATTTCTTTGTTGGTTTTATTTAATATTTCTTAGGGGAAATAAAAATGAAAAACTTTAAACAAACGGCACTGGTTGCCGTGATGGGTTTAACTGTGTCTGGATTTGCCTCAGCCGGCTCAAATGTTGTCGATGACCCAATGTCTAGAATCGATCCTGATGCAACCAGTGGAGATAACATCAGCACCGTTCGCAATGATTGTGGTGGTGGTACTGAAGGCTGGGAATCTGCAACTGCTGATATTGAAATTTCACAAAAAGGCACAAAGAGTGAGGTTGAAATCGAGATTAAAGATGCCAGCCCTGATACGCTATACACCGTATGGGTGCGCATGAAAGGCTCTGCGCATGGCACTGGTTTCGGTGGTAGCCCGATTACCGGTGGTGGTGCAACGCCACTGGCTCATTCCAGTCATCTGGACCAACTGGTGACTGACTGGGTTGGTGCAGGAAGCCCAACTGCCGGAAACTCTTTCAGCACCAATAGAAAGGGTAACGGTGAGTTTATAGTTGACCTGGACTTCCCGGTTGTAGGTGGCGCTTATCCTTTTAACAGAATGTCCCATCCCGCCCATTTGCTAGCCCAAACCAAAAACCCGGATGCCAACCCTGACCCAACAGCCATTGTGAATCCTGCAGATGCGGGCATTGGTGCTGGCTTTCTGATCCGTGTCATTTCACACTGCCAGGATGGTCTGACTCATGGTCTGTCACCTGCAAAACGTGAAGCCTGGTTCCAGTATCCATAGTTTCGGGTCGACAAAATTTTGTTGCAGAAAATGTTCTCTGCAACCATTATGCGGGAAGCATAAATAACATGGCTATTCAGGTTTAAAACGTACTCAAATATCGACACACCTGAACTCGCCCGGCGTAGCAGAAATTTGCTCGCCGGGTTTTTATTATGAAACTGCTGAAATTATTTTAAACACATTTTCTACAATTAGGTTTATAAAAAAAGTTAAACTCTGATACAGTAAGTGGCAGCGTAATCTTACCGGATAGATGAGATTGAATATAAATGTTAAACCGATATTGTTTTCAGGTCTTAATTTTTAAGATTTAGGGGATTTAATCATGAAGCATATATTATTGTTATTAATAGCCGCGTTGACTATTGGCTGTGACCAAAGCCCAGAAACACCCAAAGCTGGTGCAGAGACTAAAGGCGCTAATGGAAAAGTTTTTGAATACGGTATTTACGATGCGCAAAGAAAGGGAAAAACTCGAACAGACATCGCGACCAACACCGGTAAAGTTATCACTAAATCAGTACTAAAATTAAACCAGACCACCAACCGAATCCCTCTACTCAAAGACACTTATTTTGCTTATCGTTTTCGTCTGCTTGATTTGCCAAAAGAAGATATGAAAAAACCCGTGGTAAAAATCCGCAAAGTCTTAATTCATCCTAAAATGACATTAGCCGATGGCTCCACAACTACGGGTTGGGACAGGGTCGTTCGCGCACGCACCAGCATTAGCCAGGTTATTGCCTTTGATGGTTATGCTCTCAATGAAGATTACGAACTGGTAGAGGGGGACTGGATATTTCAAATCTGGTTCAACGAACAAAAACTCGTTGAACAAACGTTTACCACTTATTTTCCTGAGCAAGTACACGAGCAAGTACACGAGCAAGTACACGAGCAAGCACCAGAAACGGCAACGATACAAAAATCAAACCTAACAAAAATAAACACTGAAATTTCGACGGCTGCACTCGCAAATAAAAACAAAATATAATGAATATAATTTTTTAGTAATTCATACATTATATGACTACAGATGTAAAAATTTCTGTGCAACATTTGCACAAACAATTTTCTGCTTTCACCGCTGTTGATGACGTAAGTTTCAATGTTAACAAAGGTGAAGTGCTAGGGTTTCTCGGCCCTAATGGTGCGGGCAAATCAACCACCATGAAAATAATTACCGGCTATATGTCACCCAGTAGCGGAAAGATTTTCGTGGATGGACTCGATGTGCAACAACATCCTCTTGAAATTAAAAAATCCATTGGCTATTTACCCGAAGGCGCTCCGGCGTATGGCGACATGACAACCATGGAATTTTTAGCTTTTATAGCTGATATTCGTGGTTACAAAAATCAACAAAAAAAACAACGTGTTGCTAGCGCAATAGACAGAGTTAATCTTGGCAGCGTCGTGCATAAACCGATAGATACTTTATCAAAAGGCTTTAAACGACGTGTCGGTTTGGCTCAGGCAATATTACATGACCCACATATTCTGATTATGGATGAGCCAACCGATGGGCTGGACCCAAATCAGAAACATGAAGTGCGCGAACTCATTAATGAAATGGCTAAAGATAAGGCTATTCTTATTTCCACACACATTCTCGAAGAAGTGGATGCGATCTGTGACCGTGCAGCTATTATTGCCCATGGAAAAATCGTCTTTGATGGCAAACCAGAACAACTTCAAGCGATGTCTTTAACCCACAATGCGGTCAGAATAAAATTTTCAACCGAAGTACCTGAGTCATCAAAACAGCGCCTGTTTGTGATCGACGAAGTCTCCGATGTAATTGATGAAAACAAAACCAACAGCCTTCTGGTTATTTCCCGCAACGGCATTTCGATTATTAGCCAGGTGACACATCTGGTACGAAAAGAAGGCTGGGAAATCGAAGAAATATTTATCAACACAGGGCAGCTAGACGAAGTGTTTCGAAAAATCACCAGACCCGCCAGCGAACTATCAAAACAGAAATGATACATTCAAAATGCAGATAATCCATTCGATATTTAGACGAGAACTAAGCAGCTATTTTGCAACGCCGCTTGCCTATGTTTTTATCGTTATTTTTTTAGCCCTAAATGGCGTGTTTACTTTTTATATAGGCGGTTGGTACGAACGCGAACAAGCTGATCTACAACCCTTCTTTGATTATCACCCTCTACTATATTTGTTTTTAATTCCCGCGTTATCCATGCGCCTGTGGGCCGAAGAACGTAAGACGGGTACCATTGAATTATTAATGACTTTACCCATTTCAACCTGGCAAGCTGTGGCAGCAAAATTTCTGGCCGCCTGGGTGTTTAGTGGCATCGCACTGGTTTTAACCTTCCCGGTCTGGCTTAGCGTTAATTATATGGGCAGCCCCGACAACCCAGTCATCGCAGCAAGTTATGTTGGCAGTTTTTTAATGGCCGGATCTTACCTTGCAATTGGTTCATGTGTTTCAGCCTTTACTCGTAATCAGGTTATTGCTTTTGTTATTAGCGTTGTGATCTGTTTTATTTTTATGTTAGCGGGCACCCCGGTGGTGCTTGATTTATTTCAGGACTGGCTACCCCAAATGCTAATCAACACCATTAGCAGCATGAGCATTAGCACACACTTTAATACCATTCTTAAAGGAGTGATTGATCTTAGAGATCTGGTTTTCTTTTTCTCTTTTATTATCTGCTGGCTGCTCGCCAATATTGTGGTGGTTGAAATGAGAAAATCTGATTAATAATTATAGTGCTGATAATTAAACGAAAGATATTAACATGTTAAAAAAACGTAGCTTGTACTCCGCTTCCGGACTCATCGCCATTATGATTTTATTAGTGGTGATCAACTTACTATCCGGCATGTTTCTAAAATCTTTAAAATTCGATATGACCGCCGATCATTTATATACTCTGGCCGACGGAACCCAGAATATTCTAAGCGGTTTAGCTGAACCCATTACCTTAAATTTTTACTTTTCTGAAAAATTATTTAATGCTTCACCGCGCGTTGCGAATTACGGAAAACGGGTTAAAGAGTTACTCGAAGAGTATGCCCAGTTGAGTAATGGCAATATACAGCTCGTTATTAAAAACCCCGAACCTTTTTCAGATGAAGAAGCCGAAGCGATGTACTATCGCCTACAGGGCATACCCGTCGATACCGCTGGTAGCCTTGCCTATTTTGGTTTGTCTGGTGTTAATTCAGCGGGTGAGTGGAAAGGCATTGCCTATTTTCAGGAGGAGCAGGAAGAGACGCTTGAGTATGAATTATCAAAACTCATTTATAGCCTGACAAACCCACAGCGTCCGGTTATAGGATTAATGTCAAAGCTACCTTTAGATGGTAGTGCAGCGAATGCCTATGTTGGTAAAACGCCCGAATGGTTTATTCTCAGTCAGTTAAAGCGCTCATTCGACATCCAGCATCTGGATATTAATTCACCGACAATCCCTCAGACAATTGATGTATTAATGGTTGTCTATCCTCGCAAACTTGAAGATAAAACCCTGTTTGCAATTGATCAGTTTGTACTGGGTGGCGGGCGAGCCATGTTTTTTCTGGATGCCTTTTCAGAAGCCGATGTTTCAGTGGATAAGATAACAACGAAGGTAGATAATTTCTCAACGCCGATTAGAGATGCTATCCCAGACAAATTACTCGATGCCTGGGGAGTTGAACTGGTAAGGGGTTTTGTTGCGGGCGATCGCCGCGCAGCAACTCGCATTAAGTCACGAATTGGCGGACTGGAAAAAGGCGAAGTGGATTATGTTGCCTGGTTAAGCCTGAGCAAGCAAAATTTTAATCCTGGCGATTTTGTTACCAGCAAAATTCAAAGCCTGGTAATGGCCAGCTCAGGTGTATTGCGTCAAACAGGCAAGGTTCAAACACAGTTCTCACCCCTCATTAAAACCAGCGAGCAATCGATGGCCATCGATGCGGCAAGTATACAGTTTTTTACCAGCCCTGAAGAACTACTGCAGATGTATATACCTGGTGGCCAGGCTTTTACTCTGGCTGCACGCGTAACCGGCAATATCAAAACCGCGTTCCCTGACGGATTGAAAGGCACTGCGCATACGCAACGATTAACCAAATCTAAAAAACCCGTCAACATTATAATTGTGGCAGATACGGATATGTTACGGGATATGTTCTGGGTTGATTTTAAGGATTTTTATGGAAGAAGAGCGGCCACGCCCAGGGCTGACAATGACATATTTATTATCAATGCCCTAGATAACTTAAGTGGGAGCAATGACCTGATCAACCTGAGGAGCCGTGGGCGCTCTACACGACCTTTTACCGTTGTGGCTAATTTAAGAGCACAGGCTGATCAACAATACCGCATTAAAGAAAGAGTACTGCAGGAAAAATTAAGCGCGACTGGTCATAAATTAAAACAGCTTCAACAAAGTGTAACCAGTAAAACAGGTGCGCCTGTTATGAGCCCTCAACAGCTTGATGAAATTAATAAATTCAGAGCGGAGCATATTAAAATTCGCAAAGATCTGCGCAATGTACAGCATGCACTGAACAAAGACATTGAAGCTTTAGGTATAAAATTAAAAATAATTAATATTGCATTAATACCCACACTGATAATTACACTGGCCGTTATACTGGGTTTTTTGCGGATGAAACGTGCTGCCATAAACTCACATCAAGATTAATCAGAATTGCCCGCCTGAGACAATGCCTGCTAGAGACAAGTCAGCCAGAGAAAAGTCAGCCAGGGATTACGGCGCTTCTGCGGTAAAAATGGCTCTGAGTGGGGCGGGGTATCCTTCTATCGTTTTGCTACTATCATCTGGATGCAAGAAATCTTTTAATGAATGAAATTGCATCCATTCTGTTGAACGCTGCTCGTCTAAGCCCGTGATACTTTCATCAATGAGTTTTACATTTTTGAAACCACATCGTTGCAACCATTTTATCATGGCTTTACTGCTTGGAATAAACCAGACATTACGCATTTGCGCATATCGATCTTCGGGCATTAACACCTGGAATTCATCACCTTTAATAACCAGTGTTTCAAGCACCAGCTCCCCACCTGATTTTAAACATTGCCTTAACTGATATAAGTGATCAACTGGCGATTTTCGATGATAAAAAACCCCCATAGAAAACACTGTATCAAATGCGCTTAAATTATCCGGCACGGCTTCAATACCCAGTGGCAGCACATATGTTTTTTCATCTTTAATAAAGTGTTGCAACGCCTGAAACTGCATCACAAATAATGGTGAGGGATCAATACCAATGACTAAGTCAGCACCCATGCCTCGCATCCGCCAGGCATGATAACCGTTGCCACAACCTACATCTAAAACTGTTCGCCCTGCAAGAGGTTTAATTGCGGCTTGTAGTCGTTGCCACTTTAAATCTGAACGCCACTCTGTATTTAAATTAACCCCATGAACAAGATAGGGACCTTTACGCCATGGCATAAATTTTTTCAGCGTATTTTTTAATGCATCAGCCTCATCATTGCTAAGTGCCGTTTTAGGATAAACCGCAACATGTTGCGCATTTAACTCTACTTTTTTCAACTCTATTACTGGCAATTCAGTGAGGGCTTTTTTCCAGCCTGATAATTTCCCGTAAGTGTCATTACACAAGCCTTGCTTAATTTGTTTATCAAGTGTCGGCAGCCATACCTCTAATTCAGTATCGTGCATTAATTCATATAACTTTGTAAAATTCATTATTTATTTTTATTTTATGGCTAGAAAGGAAACGAAATTAAAACATTGAAACCAGACAATAACTTCAGAAAAACCCGCTTTCTTCATGCGTGAAATATGCTGCTCGACTGACTCAGCCATTAATACATTTTCAAGCGCAGTGCGTTTCTGACTAATTTCAAGATCAGAGTAACCATTAGCCTTTTTAAATGCATGGTGCAATGACATTAATCTATTTTGTTCATCATTTTTTTCAAATTTTATTTTTTCTGACAACACAAACGCGCCGCCTGTATTTAGACCTGCGTATATTTTTTTAATTAAATCAGCACGTTGATTCTCAGGAATAAATTGCAAGGTGAAATTCATTACCACTAGTGATGCCTGGCTAATTTCAATCTCACAAATATCACCCAACTCCACCCTAACCTTAACTTTAGACTGGCCTTTATGTTCAGTTGTGAGTGCCTGGCATTGTTGTATCATGGCCGCAGAGTTATCAATCGCAATGATTTCAACCTCGTCGGCATTTATTCCCTGCTGAATCGCCAGTGTTGCTGCGCCCAATGAGCAACCCAGGTCATAACATCGACTGCCGCTGCTAACAAATGATTGGGCTAACACGGGAAACATTGACAATAAAGTGGCATAACCGGGCACTGAACGCCCAATCATATCTTCAAACACGTTAACAACGGATTCGTCAAATATAAATCCAGATATAGCTTCACGTGGTTGGGAGTACAGCTTGTCCTTAGTGTATTGGTGTGCTAATGGGTGTGGTTGATTTTTTTTCATGATGCCTGCTGAATTTAAACTGTGGCTATTTTAACAGACTTAATATACAAACCATAGGGACATGAATTAACATATTCCAGAAATAGCATCCTGAGTAATCAGCGATAGAAGATACTACGTATCGAGACAAGACCTGGCTGAAACAGTCAAATTAAACTTCAGATAAATTTAAAATCAATTCATGTATTTTAAAAATAACTTAATGCTTTAATAATCCCATATTCGGCCAATTGTTTTCCTGCAACCGTCGGGTTGCTTCATCCGCCGTCATCGGCTTGCCCAGTAAATACCCCTGAATCACGTCGCATTGCGCAGCTTCTAAAAATTTCAGCTGTTCGGGCGTTTCAACACCTTCGGCAACGACTTTCAATTTCAGTCTGTGGGCCATAGCAATAATAGCTTCTACAATCGCGACGTCATCTTCATCATCCGGCGTATCACTTATAAATATCCGATCAATTTTAAGCTTAGTAATAGTAAAGCGCTTAATATAACTAAATGAAGAGTAACCCGTGCCAAAGTCATCAATAGATATGCTAATCCCCATGGCGGTTAAAATGCGCATATTTTCAATGGTTTTTTCAACATCATCCATAATGCTACCTTCCGTTAACTCAAGTTCGAGCTGCTTAATATTTGCACCTGTTTTCTGAATTATCTTCTCTATAAGCTCCTGCATATTCTGCTCATTAAAATCTTTTGCAGAACAGTTAACGGCCACTTTGACATCATCTATTCCGACGTCTTCCCACTGTTTCAGTTGCTGACAAACTAAAGACATCATTTTTTTCGTTACTGAAAAAATAATACCGGTTTCTTCCGCTATAGGAATGAATTCATCGGGCATTATTATGCCTTTTTCAGGATGATTCCACCTAATCAAAGCCTCAAATCCTGTTACGCAAGATTTTTTAATGCTAGTAAATGGCTGGTAATATGCCTCTAGTTCATCATTTTTGATAGCTTGTCGAAGCTCACTACCCATACTCATTTTTCTAACAACCTGGTCACGCATCTTCTGATCAAAACATTCAAACCGATTGCGCCCCCTGGATTTTGCATGATACAGAGCCGCATCGGCATTCTGCAATAAACTTGTTACCTCTTTGTTATTTTTACCATCAACAATAACCACACCAATACTGGCTGATGGGTATATATCGAAGCCATCAATATTTAACGGTTGTTTGAGGAGGTAATTAATTGATCTAGCAAATTCATTTACAACATCCCCCCCCTCATGAAAGCATTTTAGGATAGCAAACTCATCGCCACCTAATCTAGCGAGTATTTCTTGCTTATTAACTTTTTTGCTTAACAAATGGGATATTTTAACTAACAGCTTATCTCCTAAGTCGTGTCCAAAACATTCATTAATTAAATTGAACCGATCAAGATCAATAAACATCAAGCAGTAAGTTTTATTCGTTAACTTCTGCTTTAATATCGATTCTACGAAACTTGAAAAATAATTTCTGTTTGCCAGGCCTGTCAACTCATCATGCTTGAGTTTCCAGTCTAATTCTTTACGCGCCGAAATATCACTTGCAACTAAAGTAGCAGCCACCACTTCATTATTTTTATAATAGGGCGTAATTCGTCCCTCTGACCAGGTGGTAGAATTCTCTCCCGTTGAGGTCGCATACTCAATACTTTTATTCTCGCCCCGTTCAAAAACTTCCTTAACTATTTTTTTTACTTTATCACGGTCTCCCTCTTTAATATCTGTGTAATAATTTTTGCCCACCGCCTGATCAATCATTCCCCATGGGTTATGATTTACAAACATAATGTCGCCATTTTTATCCAGCGTCATAATGGTGTCTTCTACACTATCCACTACGGTTCTATATTTTTCTTCTGACTCTTCAATTTGATTCAACCGAGAAATGCTCTCACAACTCAAACTCCACTTTGTCGTTAAAGCCATAGACAACTGTTGAACCTCAACCATATCAAAAGGTTTTTTTAATATAATTAAACGATCCGATGCGCCTAAATGATAGAGAACTTCATTCCACGAATAATCAGAATATGCTGTGCAAATAACCAGTTGAATTTGTGAATCAACAACCCATATATGTTTGATTGTTTCAAAACCATCCCAACCCGGCGGCATGCGCATATCAACGAATGCCATGGCAAAAGGTCGATTTTCTTTATTTGCAGCGATGATTTTTTCATAGCCTTCCTCGCCCTGATATGCAGATTCAAGCTCATATGTAACTTCTGTAGACTCGGACATTTCATTTGAAAACAACTTAGCTTCAATCTCATCATATTCAGACTTATTCTCTTTCTCACCCAGAATTTTCCTAAAATCCTCATGAATACGCGCATCGTCATCGATGATTAAAATTCTGCGATTTTCAAACTCTTTTGTCATCGCGCAACCTCTTCTGCTGTTTCACCACTAAAACCCTCACCCAGATTTCCATTTCCATAACAACCGTCTTCATAGGGAAGCCAAAGTATAAAATTTGCTCCTGCTCCGAGACCTTCACTTTGTGCTAAAATTTTCCCTCCTAACTCATTGGCCACAATTGCGCTATGGTGCAACCCAAAACCATGCCCATCACGCCTTTTTTTAAAACCATACTCGAACAAATGTGATACATCTTCTTCAGCTATGCCAACTCCTGTATCTTTTATTTCCAACTTAGCCATAGCATCCTGTTTGCTAATTTTTATACTTAATGTTTTTTCTTCTCCCTTACTTTCAATCATTGAATGTTTGGCATTACTAATTAAATTTATCATTACCTGCAAAACCTTGTGTTTATCTACATATAGCAACGGGATATCGGCATATGACCTTTCTACTTTTATTCCGTGCCGTCCCATTCCCTGAACATTCATTCTTAAAGCATCCTCGACTAAATCTGAAAGCATGATTTTTTCTCTAACCCCATAGCTACCCGCATAGGATTGCTGCATACTAATAACATTTTTTATGTGATCAATATTATCTACTAGCTGATCCAACTCATGATACATTTCTTCTTTTTCAACACTCAACTGATCCGCCAATAACAACAGAAACTTTGGCACCTGCTTGCCAGCTTCGTTATTACTGATGAAATCCGCTATATTGCTTTTATTATCTTCCAGAAGTTTCGCTACTCGATTCAAATTACCCAGCTTTGATTTTCGTATTTTTTCTCTAATTACTGAAGCTGAAACATTAACACTATTAAGTACATTACCCACATTATGTAATACACCGCTTGCTACTTCTGCCATGCCCGCACTTCTTGCGATATCTCCAATTTTCTCATTCAACTCTTTTAATTCAAACGTTCTTTCGCTCACTTTTTCTTCTAATGTTTCGTTTAACTCACTTAACTCAAACTCAACCCTTGTCTTTTCTCTTATTTCATTTTCTAATTGCTTGTTAGTTTGCTCGGTTTCCAGGGCGTACTTTTTAGTTGTATCTGCAGATGATTCTGCTTTTTCTTTTTCTTCAACTAAAGCACTATCTCTACTTTGAATTTGATCAAGCATATTATTAAATGAATCGATCAAGACACCAACTTCATCATCTGAGCTTTTACGCATACGCAAACTGTAATCTTTTTTTGTTGAAACCTTTTGAGCGACATCTTTTAACCTGGTAATAGGATTTATAATATATCCTAAAATTCTCTTCGTTATAAAGACAGCCGGAATCATTAACCCGATATATATAAGTAAAGAGTATTTTGCGCTTTCAATTGTTTGATTTTTTAATTCGATTAAGCTAGCCTTTATTTGTAAGCTACCTATTCGTTCACCATCCAATAAAATCGGTTTATATAAATCAACAAAATCTGTCGCCAAAATAATACGCCTGCTACCAATGTATTTATCACATGTATACACATTTACACTGTCCGGACTGTATTGTGCGAATTCAATATTTTCTATTGTTCTGACGCAGGCATATACTATAGAAGGATGTGACTTCAGCAGCTGCAAATAATTTTTTGCCGCATCTCGATCAGAAAAGGCTAAAGATGATACACTGCTTATTGCAATAATATCAGCCACCGCATTTAAACTGGAGATAACAGATTTTTCTGAAGCCTTTGAATTCACGTGGGAAGCCATTGTGAAAGCGAATGCTAAAACAGTACCCGTGATCAGCATATATGCCAGAATTAACTTTTTTTGAATACCGAATTGATCAATTACCGGCATCTTATCGTCCCAAATATTTCATGTAACGCGACTCTGCAAAACTTATTTAGAGCGTGTTTTTTATATGCTGCTATTTTTAATTTCAATTTAACATTCACAAAGCGGGTTATTTCTTATTTGGCTGAAAAAATACAACTGTGATCCGAAAACTTCATTTACTAAAAATTAAGCTCATCATTAGCGCTTATTTTAAAAAAGCACACATGTGTCATTTAATAGCTAATGCGCTGAGCCAACTAACTGTTTTTATCGGCTGTTTTTATCGGCTGTTTTTATTGGCTGTTTTTAGTGACCGTTTCCTGTGACCTACGCATCGCGTATGATTTCCAGGTCATTTTAAATAGTGACCCATACTAAATTACAACGCCAAAAAACCTCACCACTCCTACTAGACTGCAAACATTCATTCTTCACTGCCACTAATCTTTGTCTTCCAGTTCTTTCGTTAATTTATCAACATTTCCATGACATAGCTGCAAATCAGATGTTAGTGTATTTATATACTTTTTCTGCTCAGATGCTTTGCCCGCTCTGCGGGTCATCGCAAGTGCCATCTGTTGCGCCTCATCAGCATCAAACGGTTTTTTGAGCACGAGCAAATGATCTGAAGGGCCCAAAATATCGATGATATCGACCCAGGAGTAATCTGAATAAGCAGTGCAAATCACTATTTCCATGCTCGGATATTGTTCCCAGATTTTTGCAATGGTTTTTATACCGTCTAATCCTGGTGGCATTCGCACATCCATAAACACTAATGCATAACCTTTTCCCTCGAGCTCTGCCTTTTCTATCATTTTGAGTGCTTCTTCACCCTGAAAGGCGGATTCGAGTTCATAGTTTATTTCTTTATAAACGGGATCTTGCTCCGTTTTACCAAACAGGCTATCCGCCATTGCATCTAAATCCTCACTTGAGGCATCTGAGGCTGACAATATTTTGCGGAAATCTTCGTGTATTGAGGGGGTATCATCAACAATTAATACTCTATTGTTTTTCATCTTAATCTCTCTATTACCTTAGCCAAGCTCATCGATTGGGTTTAAACTTATGACCAGAATCAACACAAACCCAATATTATCTATTTAACTTATGTTTATTTAATTAGAATAGACGTTTTTTCATTGCATTTCAGGGCCACACTCATTTGATTTCAATCAAAATTGATTATTTAGGCTTACACCCTAAATCTATCCCGATTATCGCTCGATGGCATCAAAATCAATGGCAGGCCATTAGCCCGCATTTAACGACCCAGTTGCGTATTGAGCTATACCGCTCTTATCGTAATTCGCCCTCTATACCTAACTGTTTATTGGCGCTAAAAGATGATATTGTGGTGGGTTCTGCTAGCCTCGTTGAATCTGATCTGGAAACTCACCTCCATTTAAGTCCGTGGCTAGCTAGCGTTTATGTGCATTCGCCATACCGCCGCCAGGGCATTGCCTCGCAGCTCATCCAGCAGTGTATTGAGAATGCACGTCAGGCCGGATTAAACACCCTCTATCTTTTTACGCCCGATCAACTGACATTTTATCAAGCCCGTGGTTGGAGGCTCATTGAATCCAGCTTATATCATGGTGAGCATATTGATATTATGGCGTTTGATCTTAACGAGAAGTCATAACCATTCGCTCATATGAATACGCTAAAATATTTTAATTACGCTATTAAGCATCTCGATGATTTTGACCACATTAATCAATTACTCATCGATGGGCTTAATGAAAAATTAGACCATCCTGCAACCCGAAAATCACATCATTTTTTTGGGCGCTATGAAAACATCTATATAGGGGCTGATCAAATTCCTGAGCTTTCCCTTATTTTGAGCACTGCGATTCGTTATTCTGCAGAAATACTGGGTTGTTCAACAGATGAGTTAAAGGCGGGGCTCTGGTTTAACGTCATGAATTCGGGTGACAAAACCACATTACATCGCCATGATGACGACGATGAATTACTTTCTGCTGTATATTACGTGCAGGTTCCTGAGAATTCTGGCAAACTGCACCTTCAAAGGGCATCAGTAGAAACACAAGTGACTCCAGAATCAGGAATGTTTGTATTTTTCCCTCCAGATCTCCCCCACGAAGTCAGCCAAAACTTGAGTACACAATGCCGCATCTCGCTCGGCATCAATATAGGCCCGGCTCACAAGACTGAAAATTAAAGGTGCAATAAAAATGGCACCACTAAAAAAAGACAAAAGAGCATTATGAAACGAACCGCTATTATTTTTCTTATACTCATTTCATTTATTGGTGGCACAGTTTGGTACGGTAAGAAGTTGCCCGAGCTTAGCCACAAAAGTGCAACCCAAACGTTTAACCGCAAGAGTGAATTTCTCTGGCAACTCATCTTTGACTACAAGCGCTACCCAGAATGGAGAGAAAATGTTTATGCTATCAAGCAAATGCCGCGCACATCTAAATATGATGCCTGGAAAGAAATAAATGAAGATGGCATTACCACCCCATTTCAGATTATAAAATTCAACCAGAATACGTTTATTAACATGGAAGAAACCGGCGATAAACATACTAACTCCGGAACATGGCACTTTGAGATCACTGAAAATGAAGATGGCACATCGACTCTTACCATTACCGAAGATCGATTAATTAGTCAATTAGTCCCCAGAGTGCTTAACCATTTTCTCAATACCAGCACCGATCATATCGATGCCTATTTTCGTTCAGTTAATAATAAGATAATCCGCGACAATATTCGTTCAAAAAAAGCCAGTCAACGCTTACCTAAAAAAGCCAATACGCCTGACAATATGAAAAGCATGCAAAAATAACGCTTAATCATGTCAAAAACAGCCTTCAGATGCTTATAAGATATATGTCACTGAAGTCAAACTTTTCATTTCCAGCCCGTCGCCTCGGCAATAGCCTTACCTAGATCCGCAGGTGAACGGGTAATGGTTGCCCCAGCCAATTCCAGTGCTTTAAACTTTTCTTCTGCGGTGCCTTTGCCACCGGCAATTATTGCTCCCGCATGCCCCATACGTTTACCTTTTGGTGCCGTGCCACCTGCAATAAAGGCCGCCACCGGCTTCGACACACTGGTTTGAATAAACTCAGCGGCCTCTTCTTCTGCGGTGCCACCAATTTCTCCCACCATTAAAATCGCTTCGGTTTCTGGATCATTTTCAAATAACCGCAAACAATCAACAAAATTCATTCCTGGAATAGGGTCACCGCCAATCCCAATACAGGTAGTCTGGCCAAAACCTAAATCAGATGTTTGCTTTACTGCTTCATAGGTTAAGGTCCCCGAGCGAGAAACAATACCCACTTTTCCCGCCTGATGAATTTCACCGGGCATAATTCCGATTTTACATTCTCCCGGCGTAATGATGCCGGGACAGTTTGGCCCGATTAATCGCACCCCCGCCTGGTCGACTGCAATTTTTACTTCCAGCATATCCAGTGTTGGAATACCCTCGGTAATGCATACAATTAATTCGATTCCAGCATCAACGGCTTCTAAAATCGAATCTTTACAAAACGCTGCCGGCACATAAATCACCGAAGCCGTCGCCGCCGTATGATTAACCGCATCGCGCACCGTATTAAATACCGGTAAATCTAAATGGCTTTGCCCGCCTTTACCCGGAGTAACACCGCCCACCATTTGGGTGCCATAAGCAATTGCCTGCTCCGAATGAAAAGTGCCCTGTTTGCCAGTGAAGCCCTGACAAATAACTTTGGTTTCGCTATCAACTAATACACTCATTATTTATTTCCTATAGCGTTATCTTTAGCGGCAGCAACCGCTTTTTGTGCAGCATCGGTTAAACCGCTAGCAGCAATAATATTTAAGCCGCTATCTTTTAAAAGCTGCGAACCGACCGCTGCATTATTACCTTCCAGCCTCACCACAATAGGCACTTTTACACCCACCTCTTCGATGGCACCAATGACCCCTTCGGCAATTAAATCACAGCGCACAATTCCGCCAAAAATATTAACTAAAACAGTTTTAACTTTTTCATCGGATAAAATTATTTTAAATGCTTCCGCAACACGTTCTTTGGTCGCACCGCCACCTACATCTAAAAAGTTGGCCGGATCTCCCCCGTGCAGTTTTATTAAGTCCATTGTTGCCATCGCCAAACCAGCACCATTTACCATGCAGCCAATACTGCCATCTAATGCGATGTAATTTAAATCCCATTCTTTCGCCCGGTTTTCTCGCTCGTCTTCCTGCGATGCATCGCGCATTTCCATCAAATCAGACTGGCGATAAATTGCATTGTCGTCGACATTAATTTTTCCGTCTAAACATAATAAATCACCTTCCCTGGTAACCACCAATGGATTAATTTCAACCAAACCTAAATCTTTTTCGATAAATAATTTTGCCAGACCCGACAACAATTTTGTAAATTGCTTAACCTGATCGCCTTGCAAGCCCAATCCAAATGCTAACTTACGGCATTGATAAGGCATTAAACCCAACATCGGATCCAGTGTGGTGCGCAGAATTTTTTCCGGTGTTTGTTCGGCCACTTTTTCAATTTCCACGCCGCCTTCAGTGGAAGCCATAATGACAACTCGACGTGTTGCACGATCGATAACTGCGCCCAAATAAAACTCATGTTCTATATTGCAGGTTTCTTCAATTAACACATGATTAATCGGCTGACCTTTCTCATCTGTTTGAAATGTCACTAAATTAGTGCCCAACATTTCGCCCACAAAATGGGTAACGTCTTCTGCCTTGTTGGTCAGCTTCACGCCACCCGCTTTACCACGACCACCCGCATGCACTTGCGCTTTAACGACCCATTGATTCGTATCCAGTGCATCCAGAGCTGATGACACATCTGCCACCGAACTCACTACACGATTATCAGGCACCGGCATACCGTATTGTTGAAACAAATGTTTGGACTGGTACTCGTGTAAATTCATTCTTTTCTCCGTATATCTTAAGTACTAAAGATTGCCCACCAATAAACGCTATTTATTTGTGGTCCTACTACGCCGCATAATTTAGATTATAAATTTGCTTTTTATTTTCGGACTTAGCGTTAATTTGCGATCAATCTGTCGCTTTTTTTAACTAGCTATCAAGGTTTTTTCTGAACAATATGTATAGCTCGATTATCAACAGCCAATGCCGCTTCATGCACCGCTTCCGATAACGAAGGATGTGCAAATACAGTGAGCGCCAGATCTTCTGCGCTTGCACCCAACTCCATTGCAATTACCGCCTGTGCGATGAGTTCAGAGGCCTGACTACCCAAAATATGCACTCCCAGTATTCGATCGGTTTCGGCCTGTGACAAAATCTTCACCAGACCACTCGTTTCACCCTGGGCCTTTGCTCGCCCGCTGGCAATAAAGGGAAACACGCCCGTTTTAAAATTTTCACCCGCGGCTTTTAATTGCTGTTCGTTTTTTCCTACCCAGGCAATTTCGGGGTGAGTATAAATCACTACCGGTATCAAATCATAGTTTATTGAGGCATATCGACCGGCAATAAGTTCGGCAACCATCACGCCTTCTTCTGACCCCTTATGTGCTAACATCGGGCCGCGCACCACATCTCCAATAGCATACACGCCAGGATATGAAGTTTCACAGTACTCATTAACATGAATAAAGCATCGCTCATCAAGAATCAGTTCGGCTTGTTTATCAAAAATATAATCCGTATTGGGCTTTCGACCCACGGCAATAATCAGCTTATCAAAGACTTCTATTTGATCACCTTTATCATCCTGATAACTAACTTCTACCTGCCTCATTTTATTAACGGTAATAACTTTTGTCTCCAACACGCGTGCATTTAAACGAATATCCAGACCCTGTTTTTTAAATTGTCGCTGAGCATCACGTGCAAGCTGCTGATCTGCGAAAGTTAAAAAAGCATCCTGCGCTTCAAGCACCGTGACCTGTGCACCCAAACGTCGCCAAACGCTGCCTAACTCCAGGCCAATGACCCCGGCACCGACAACGCCGACTTTTTTCGGTACCGAATCAAATGACAGGGCACCACTAGAATCGACAATTAGATCATCAATAAATGGCGCGGTTGCCAACTCAATTGAACTGGAACCACTGGCAATAATAATATGCTCCGCGCTAAGCACGTTTATCTGATTTATTTCTCCCGTTGCATCATTCACTTCTACTTTTTTATCCGCAAGTAATTTACCGGTACCCGTTAAACTGGTGACTTTATTGGCTTTAAATAATGCGGAGATACCCGTGGTTAACTCATTTACAATTTTATTTTTTCGCTGCATCATCGTGTTTAGATCCAGCTCAACACCGGTCAGTTTAATGCCATGCTTTTGAAAATCTTTGTTTGCCTGCTCATACAATTCTGAAGATTGCAGCAACGCTTTTGATGGAATGCAGCCTACATTTAAACAGGTCCCGCCCAGTGATTTTTTGCCCTGTTCATTTATCCAGTTATCCACGCAGGCAGTTTTTAACCCCAACTGAGCACAACGAATCGCAGCGACATAACCCGCTGGCCCGGCACCAATAACAATCACATCAAAGTCATCAGGCATCATCAAACTCCCACAATAATGCGTGCCGGGTCTTCCAGCACATCTTTAATGGCTACCAAAAACTGCACGGCTTCAGCGCCATCAATAATTCGATGGTCATAGGACAGGGCCAGGTACATCATCGGCTGCGCCACAATTGCATCACCGACAACCATCGCCCGTTGCTGAATTTTATGCATGCCTAAGATCCCACTTTGCGGCGGATTAATAATGGGCGTAGATAGCATGGAGCCAAACACACCGCCATTCGTTAATGAAAAAGTTCCACCGGTCATATCTCCCATCTCAAGTCGATTGTTTCTGGCTTTTTCAACTAACTGCGCGATTCCTATTTCAATTTCAGCCAGTGTCATCTGGTCTGCATTACGCAACACGGGCACCACTAAACCTCGCGCAGAAGCAACCGCAACACCAATATCAAAAAAACCGTGATACACAATATCATCACCATCAATCGATGCATTCACCGCTGGAAAACGTTTTAATGCTTCAACACACGCCTTAACAAAAAATGACATAAAGCCCAGCTTTACATCATATTTTTTGATAAATACATCTTTATATTTATTTCGCAAATCCATTACTGGCTGCATATTCACTTCATTAAATGTCGTAAGAATCGCGGCATTGTGTTGCGCCTCGAGTAATCGCTCAGCTATGCGCGCCCGCAAACGTGTCATTGGCACGCGTTTTTCTATACGTTCATTCTGTAGGCCAGGTGCTGGAGTGGTTTCGGGCTTCTGTAATTGCGTTTCTGGTTTCGATGCTGTTTCGGCTTGCGACAATTTAACGGGCTGTTTTTTCCCCGGCTCATTCGTAATGGGCTCATTCGTAATGGGCTCTTTCGTAGTGGACACTTTCGAAATGGATGCATCACTCTTTACTTGCCGCATAAAAGCCTGCACATCTTCTTTTAAAACTCGCCCGTCTTTACCACTACCAATAATTTCACTCTCATTTAAATTATTTTCAGCCATCATCTTTTTTGCCGAAGGTGTAATAATTCTTTCACTCGACGATTGCGTACTCGCTTCATCGGAACTTTCAGTGCTCACTTCTTCTATAACCGCTAGCAATTGGCCCGACTCAACCACAGCACCTTCTGCCTGCAAAATTTCTGCAACAACCCCGTCAATAGGTGACGGCACTTCCAATACCACTTTGTCTGTTTCTAAATCTACCAGCGATTCATCTCGCGTGACCTGCTCTCCAACTTGCTTGCGCCAACTGACAACCGTAGCATCGGCAATGGATTCGGGTAGTTCGGGTACTTTTACTTCTGCTGACATTTTTGCATCCTGTATTTTATCGCGCTAAGTGTTAGTTACGGATGAATTCATATTTGAAAGAACCAATCATCAGGGCTCCTGAATAAACTAATTATTAATAAACTATTCATTCGGTAAACCCAGTGCCTCATACACTAATTTACTTTGCTGTTGTGCATGGATTTTTGCTGAACCTACTGCCGGCGCAGCAGATGGTTCACGACCAATATATTCAACCATGCAGGGATGATCTAACTTGGCCGCAAAACGCGGTTCAAAATAATCCCACGCGCCCTGGTTCTTTGGTTCTTCCTGACACCAAATTAATTGCTCTGCATTTTTATACTTATCCAACACCACATTCAGAGGCTCTGCGGGAAACGGATAAAGCTCTTCGATACGAATTATAGTGACGCCTTTTAAATTCGCCTCACGCCGCTGAATCAATAAATCATAGAATACTTTTCCGCTGCACATCACAATACGTTTCACATCATCAGCATTGATATCATCCACTTCATCCATGACATGTTTAAATTGCCCCAAACAAATATCATCCAGGTTATTTACTGCCAATTTATGACGTAATAAACTTTTTGGGGTCATCACAATTAAGGGTTTGCGATACTTTCTAACAATTTGCCGGCGCAGTAAGTGGAACATTTGCGCGGGTGTGCTGGGCACACAAACCTGCACATTATTCTGCGCACACAATTGTAAATAACGTTCTAGTCGAGCCGATGAATGCTCAGCACCCTGACCTTCATAACCGTGAGGCAACAACATAGTTAAACCACAAAGTCGGTTCCATTTTTGCTCCCCGGCAACAATAAACTGATCAATCACAACCTGCGCACCATTAGCAAAATCGCCAAATTGTGCTTCCCATAACACCAGCGTTTCCGGTTCAGCAGTGGCATAACCATATTCAAATGCCAGCACAGCGGCTTCCGACAATAACGAATCAATCACTAAAAAATTAGCCTGCTGATCAGACATATTACGCAGCGGAATATACGTACTACCGTCAATTTGATTATGCAAAACAGAATGGCGATGAAAAAAAGTCCCGCGACCAGAATCCTGTCCAGACAAACGTACCGCATACCCCTCGGTCACCAAACTCGCATAGGCTAATATTTCTGCAAAGCCCCAGTCAATATTTACTGCGCCCGCGGCCATTTTGTGCCGGTCTTGCATGATTTTTTCAACCCGTGGCTGTAATTGAAAATTTGGTGGGCGTTTTTCTAACTGTTCACAGAGCAAACGTAACCTTTCCAGGTTAATGGCCGTTTCAGCCTGGCTATTTTCATCCGCATCTTCATAGTTACGCCAGTTAATGTGAAATGCATAAGCGGCATTTTCATTTTTTAAAATCCCCGGTACCACACAATTTCCAGCATCCAGCTCATCACGATAATGACGCATAAGTTGCTCAACTTTTTCAACCGTCACCGTTTGTTGTTGAATTAACAGATCCGCATAAATGCTTCGTGTACTCGTCAGTGCTGCAATCTTTTTATACATCATCGGTTGAGTTGCCGCTGGCTCATCCGCTTCGTTATGGCCATGGCGGCGATAACAAATCAGGTCTATAACCACATCTTTTTTAAATGCCATGCGATAGTCCAGTGCTATTTGTGTCACTAGCATTACCGCTTCCGGGTCATCCGCATTTACATGAAATATCGGTGCATCCACCATTTTTGCCACGTCGGTACAATAATGAGTGGATCGACTGTCCTGAATATTACTCGTCGTAAATCCGATTTGGTTATTTACCACAACATGCAAACTGCCTTTGGTGGAATACCCCCTCGACTGAGACATTTGCAGTGTTTCCATCACCACGCCTTGCCCGGCGAATGCCGCATCTCCATGAATTTGTAGCGGCAAAACTTCGACTCCCTCAGCGTCATTTCTGTGTTCTTGCCTGGCCCTTACAGCACCCTCGACAACCGGTGCAACAATTTCTAAATGTGATGGATTAAATGCCAGCGCTAGATGTATATCGCCTTTTTCGGTTTGCAGATCGGATGAAAAACCCATGTGGTACTTTACATCGCCCATAGACTCACCCTGTGATGTGCGATGAGATTTGGTGCCTTCGAATTCACTGAATAATTCCGTCGGGGTTTTCCCCATCACATTCACCAGCACATTTAATCGGCCGCGATGCGCCATACCAATTACCACTTCTTTCAAACCGTGACTGGCGGAACGTTGAATCACTTCGTGAATTAACGGAATCAGCGTTTCAGCACCCTCCAGAGAAAACCGCTTTTGGCCAACATATTTTGTATGTAAATACTTCTCTAAACCTTCTGCTGCGGTTAAGCGCTTAAGTAAGCTTTTCTTTTCGAGAGTGCTTAAATCGGCTTGCCCCCTAACCGTTTCGACTCTCTGTTGTATCCAGCGTTTTTCACCGGTTTCGGTAATATGCATATATTCAACACCGATAGAGCCACAATAGGCTTCATTTATAATGTTGTATATTTCTTGTAATGAGGTTTCTTGAGGGCCGCATAATGAGCCGGTAGTGAACCTCGTCTGTAAATCCGCATCACTTAATTCGTAACTGGCAAGGGACAAATCATCAACGAAGTTGGTATGGGTTCGACCTAGTGGATCAACATCGGCTTTTTGATGGCCACGAAAACGGTAAGCATTAATAAGCTGCAATACTTTAACCTGCTTACGTTCATGTTCCAGCGTCGCACTGGATGCTGATTGAGATGGAGCTGAAAGACTGCCACCACGCTTTTCTGTTATGCGTTTAAATTGCTCTCTGACCTCAGAATGAACCGTATCTTTTAGCGTGCCATTTATACGTGGCAAGGTTCCAAAATACTCTCGCCAGTGACTATCAACATCATTCGGATTTTGCAGATAGCTTTCGTACAGTCCTTCCATCCAGGCAGCACTGCCCGCATCCAGCATGGCATTTTTCCATAAGTCGTGCATCGAAGCTTTATTTTTATCGCTCATATTCCTGACGCTAAGGTTTGATTTTTTGTTATTTTATAATGCTATTTATAGCTCATTGTACACTTTAATGTATGAACCACCTCAGTCAATAAAGTGTTATTTTTTTAGCTCTCACAAAAATATTTTGTCTAATCGTAGAAGACGCAGCGGCAGATAAAGCGACTCAGGTAAGTGAGCTATATCGAACCAGCTCCACTCATCACTCATATTTTTAAACTGCAGTTGATCTATCAACTGATATTTTTCTGCGATGATATAGAGTGTAGTGGTGTGCAGCCGCTCTGAAAATATATTATTGCTATAGGGGCCAGCGCGTAATTGACTTATTTCAATGCCGGCCTTTTGCAAACAATGGCGCTGCGCTGCCTGCTCAATTGACTCGCCTTTTTTTAAATACCCTCCCGGGCATTGCCAACCTGAAAACAGGGCGTTTTTACCATCTTGCTCGAATCGCCGGCCCAGCAAAATTTGCTTTTCCTGTATCAATAAGGTTGCCACAGACGATGCGACGAATTCAGTCGCTGACACAATTTAGACCCGTTATTTTCACCTTGTTTTTTATTGCGTGAAAAGCGCATTTTAGAATACTGCCTCTGGTGCGATTGCATTCTAAATTTCTAATCGGTTGCAAGTGCTTTAAGAATACGCTGTCGGTTAAACGCATTTATGATTGGCTCTTTATTGTTTTATTAATTGATGTTGTTGTGCTGATTATTTGAAATATTGATCCCAGTTAAGCGCTAAACAAAAGATACCCGCCACACTTATCGCATCGGTTATCTCACCATTATTCGCCATCTCAAGCACCTGTTTAAAGGGTAGCTTTTTGACCTCGATATCTTTTTCGGTATCTTCAAGCGCCTGCACACCTGCGCTTAATCCGGTGGCCAAATAAACATAACCTTGTTCGTCGGTAATGGAATTTGAAGGATGTACATGTAACAACTCAACCATTTCACTGGCAATTAAACCGGTTTCTTCTTCAAGCTCACGCCTGGCCGTTTTAATCTTATCTTCTTTTTTGGGCGAGCCACCCATCGGAATCTCCCACGACCACTCATTCAAAGTGTAACGATACTGGCCCACAATCCAGGTATTTCCATCTGCATCAAGCGGTATAATCCCCACCGCCTGACTTTTAAAACTCACTTTGCCATAAATACCATTTGAGCCGCCAGGGTTCACCACTTGATGTTCTTCGACTTTTATCCAGGCGTTGTTATAAACCGGCTGGGTACTGAGTGTTTTCCAGGGATTCTCCCGGCCGCCATCGTGAGTATTGCCCTTACGGTTCGCCATGTTTACTCCTGCTCTTCTTCGGTTTCCAGGCCATTTTTGTGCGTATCATTGATGCGAATTAAAAGCTGACGAAAGGGCACAACACTCTCGTCTAAATCACGTATAACGGCCACATAAGACAGGTCACCCGTATTCCAGCAATAATCACCGGATTCCATTAACTCAAAAACACCTTTTAAGCTGCTTTCAATTTCTTCGATATAAGGCTTCATCGCACCCATACCTTCTTCATCATATTCAATGGAGGCGCGCATATCTTCTACTTCATAAAGCGCGTCTTTTAACCACGCCACATATTCTTCTACGGTTCTTGCTCGGCGCATGAATTACCTCGTTTATTAATTTTTAATGTGTTTTTAGCAAGGCTGTTGATCCCTACTATAGCAAACCGTATAACATTCTATTTAGATTTTTGCCGCTTAGGCCGTGTTTTATAATTGGTCACGCTGGGCATTATCAAATTATATGGCACAGCTTCAATACTCCCATAGCACTCGATGGATTTCTGCATTAAAACGGCAATATCCGGCAATGATTGATCTGTGTCACTTGTTGAGCATTTTTCAGGTAATTGACTGGGTGGCTCATTTGGCAATTGATTTGCCGACTGACTGACCAATAGCTTTTGTATCCCCAGCATGCCACCATTTTGCACCTTAATTTCTTTATTATGGGGCAACGGACCATCAATATTAATTTTAAAAATAAACCGGGTTTGCTTGCGCAGGTGATCAAGAAAGGCTTTGCAGTTTAATTGCATCACCGTATCAGTACAGCCCACACAATGGCGATCTGCCAGGTGAAATTTATGCTGATAGGTGCACTGAGATTTTAACGACAGGATACCTTTTTCGAAAACGCAGGGTGCATTATTAATGCGATTATAGGTTTGGCGGTAGCTATCCTCATCCATAGCCCGCTACTTTTCGTGCTCCATTACAATTGGTTTATCGCGTTTTTCCATCAACATTTCTTCGGCGGCTAACTGATTGTCGGCAAACATTACCTTCACTTCTGCCACATCGGTTTCCGCCTGGTCGGCACGCAAATCACGGGCAAAGTTTTTTGCTGCTTTAAATTTCTCGAAGGTTTTAACCAACTCGAGTTGTTTTAACATCACTAACTCAGCTGATTCGACTTTATATACATAATAGGGCATGTGAACTCACAATAACGTAGTAAACTGGTCAAGTATTATAGCAAATACTAATAATAGGGTAAATTATCTTCCCATACAGGTTATAATTCATTTGCAATGTTTTGCCACCCAATGCCCGCATAAGACGGCTTACAGGATTATTATGGAAACCGATTTAAAAAAAGAACTCGATGTATTAGTAACGCTACGTAAGGTTATTTCCAGCGTTATTCGCGATATCACACCGGATCCGGGCATGAAGCACCCCTTGAGTGAGACCACCATGGAGGATGTGCGCAAGGGCTTTTTACTGATTGCGGCACGCGAGAAAGAAATTTCAGAGGCACTGGGCAAACCCAGTTTACATCGCCCAACTTACAAGGGCGATACACCTAAATCTAATGTGGTTAAAATGCATGGTTTGAAGTCAATGAAAGATGACGATGAAAACCCTTAAACCTAGACCTGCATCGACCAGGCATTTGTACGACTGCTTATTAAGCTGGCTTATTAAGCTGGCTTATTAAGCCAGCCTGGACAAAGGCTCCAAGCATCTAAAGGACCCCACTTTGCAGGGCTAATCCTTTTTACATGTCACCCCAAAGCTCACCACCCTGGCTAAACTACTTTCACTTTTCGCCTCAAATTAGCAACATGTGCACTAATACCGCCATGTGAAAAAACCAGCACATTTGCCGTCAATCCATAGGCTATATTGAACACCTATTTAAAATTTAAATCTTTTTTAATACAGTATTCAATTTGAGTTATAAAGCTAAAAGTCGCGGTTAATGGGCATTACTTAATCTATTGCCAGGGCAGGAAAAATACAGCATTTCGCCAGAATAGAGTGTATAACTGGACGCACGAGCTAATGATGGCACATGGTACTTAATCATATTATTGCTTTTTACAAATTCACGATAATAACCAGTGATTAATTTAGGGCTGTCGCTTTAGCGTTACTCAACAGCCTTGTTGGGCGCAGTCTGCGCAATATTTTTAAACGCTTAAAAGGAGATACAAATGTTCAAAAATTCAATTCTTGCAATTTCAGCTTCGTTTATTCTTGCAGCCTGTGGAGGTAGTGGCGGCTCGAATGATGGAGTTACGACGGCAACAGGCCAGTTAAAAGATAGCAATACAGCCGGCATCACCTATGTATCTGGTGATCAATCAGGCACCACCGACACTGATGGTAGCTTTACCTATGAGGTCGGCAAAACCGTTACCTTTTCAGTCGGCGGAATCACAGTCGGCACATCTAGTGGAAAATCAACTGTTACTCCTATTGATTTCGTGCCTGGAAGCAGTTCAGGCTCGCTTGAAGTACAAAATATCGTACGGTTTTTATTGATGCTGGATGATGACGGTGACCCATCCAATGGCATCAATATTTCACCATCTATTCTAGCCGTGGCTGAAAATTGGTCGCAAGTTGATTTCAGTGCCGCTGATTTTGCCACGGGGCTAACCTCTATTATTTCTGATGCCGCATCAGCCGATCAAGGAATACATGCCCTACCGGATGCAGATGAAGCTCAGGCTCATTTAGAGGCAACATTACTCTGTTCATATTCAGGCGCATATAAGGGGACATATTCAGGTGGTGACAATGGTAATTTCGGATTTTTAATAAATGCGTCTAATGGAAATGTGGCTGGTGTTGCATATAGCATTGCAGACGATGAATATATCGGCCTGAGTGGAACCACTCCTATTAGCTACGATCAAGATGTTGCATTTGTAAGTGGCGACAGCACGACAGGCGCTACATTTAGCGGTCAGTTTACCTCTGTAAATGGGGTAACAGGCTCCTGGCAGAACCCTTTCTTTTCAGTTAACGGTAGTTTTTCTGGCTCACGAATAGGTGGGGCGGCAGATGCAGTGCATCGTTTTACAGGAAACTATATCGGTGATGACTTCGGATTATTTTCCTTTGATATCAACTCCACTAATAATGTGACAGGCATTGCCTATAGCATCGCGGGTGATGAATTGCTTACTGTAAGCGGTACGATTTCAGGAACCACCTTAACAGCGACTGCATCAGACGGCACAGTTATTGCTGGAACGCTCAATACGGCAACAGGTGGCCTTACCGGCACATGGGATGATTCAGCAGAAAGCTTGTCCGGCACATTTTCTGGGAATGGGTGCCAACTAAACTAAAACAGCCATACAGCCAATTAACCTGATGTTTCTCTTACGAACACAAAAAATATGTGAGAGTACGTCAGGTTATTAAGACCTGTCGCACTTAACCTGCAAATAATCAAAGAAACTACGAACGAACACCTCATCAACAATAAAACGGTTAAGTTTAGAAACATCAACAAAAAGGACATCCTGTATAGAAGGACAGTAACGCCTTTCTTGAAAAGGTGAATCTTTAATTTATTTCGAAAAAATTTAGCTTCGTCTAAAACAATACAAGCCTGAACTGCGCTACGGAATATTGCCATTAGATATAAAAACGAAATCATGAAAACCGATCAAATTAAAGCCTGTTACGATGCAACAATATGCAGTGAAACTCGATCAGACTTGTTGATCGCTATCGAACTCATTAAATAACCCAAAATTGCGGTTGTGGGCGCGGCACGGGGTCAGATATGAACAATTAACTGCACTTGTTTTTACCGTATACGGATATAATATTGAAGACGGATCAATATCCAGAGTATCCTGGATGCAAAGAACGTTTTAAAAATAACCCTAATGTCATTCTGTCACAAGATAACTTTAGTACTTTATGACTACCCAAAAAGCATCATTAGTTGTTGCTAGAAAAATCGAATCAACTGGAAATCGTTATAGTGTTCATTTCTGAACAGGCTATTTATTTTTCAGACTCTCCGTTTATCTACAACCTACCAGGCAATTAGAAAAATAAAATGGAAAATATTCGAATTTTAGCAATCTCAGGAAGCCTTAGAAGAGAATCCTATAATTCGGCTTTAATTAATGCCATGGCCAAACTCGCACCGAATGGAGTTGAAATTGTTATTTTTAATGAAATGAGCCTTGTTCCTCTATTCAACCCCGATAGAGAAAATGAAAATATCAGCGCGGTAAAAAATTTAAAAACCGCATTAAAAAATGCTGATGGTCTTTTAATTTCCAGCCCTGAATATGCACATGGCATTTCGGGGGTTTTAAAAAACGCACTTGACTGGTTGGTAAGTAGTGATGAGTTGCCATATTTCCCAGTCGCATTAGCTAACACATCACCACGAGCAACACATGCCCAAACTGCATTGAGAGAGGTCATTTCAACCATGTCAGGTGACATTATTGAAAGCGCTTCAATTGTTATTCCATTACTCGGAACAGGCTTTGATGTTAATGGCATCATAAATAATAATGAAATATCTCAACATATTATTGAAAAGATAAATACATTTAAAGAACATATTATTCAGCTTAGAAAAACAAACCCGACCTAATAAAAAAACCACCGACAAAGAATGTTTGTTGGTGGTTTTTTAATTCGTCCATCTTTATAACGCGCATAAAATACACTGCGTTCTGCAATGAAACTTCACAATCAATTCATCGGCAATTTGGCACGTAGCTCATCACGATCAAACCACCACTGGCCATTGGCAATAGCATCAATCACCGTACCCATCATCGGCAGGAATTTTTCCGGATCGTGCAGATTCATTTTTTCCATCCAGAAATCCAGCTTATCCTGGCTGTTTACATCCGAGTGGCGCTGGGCAACTTTGGTAATCATGTTTTTAGTCAAAAATGACAGGCTATCGAGTTTATCATCCGCAGCTCGCACGCCAACGATGTAGTGAGCGGTTGCCGCGGCCACTGCTGCACCGTCCGAATCATTGGGGGTTTCATCAATGATATAACTCAACATTCCGATCGTGTATTCCGCATCTACCGGATAGGTAACTGACAACCACACACCATGTACCAGCGCCAATATAGACGCGGGCTGCTCGGTTTGATACATAATATCGCAAGCCTCAATGGCACTCGCCCAATCTTCTTTTTCTACAAAAATCTCAAACGCCGCTTTTGACTCATTCCAGGCATTTTCATTTTGCTCAAGACCTAATTGTGCATTGGCAATGTCCATTTTGACTTTTGCAACGTCAGCGGGATCTGCGTCTCGTGCTAGCTGGGTTAATTCAAACTGGTGATTTCTGAGCTGCTCTTCCAGATAGGCGCGCGCCTCTTCATCGGTGGAAGATTCTAAAATACCGGATTCGGGTCTTACGCCTGAGTCTTTCATAATGCTGTCTCTATATTGTATAACTGTAAAATTTTAACTGTAATTAATTTGATTGGATTAATATGGGGATGATTGAAGTTTTTTCTAGCCCTATCACGAGCTCTACCCAACCTGGTCTGGTCTAGTTTGGCCTGGTCTGGGGGCTCAATGCAATCCACAAGATTAGCTGGGCTGCTGATTGACCGCCGACATCACATTCGCAATGACCTGTAACCGCAACTGCGCCTGCTCTACCCGTGGGTGATTTTCATCTAGCCCCTTTAGCAACTCAACGCCCTGCTGATAAACCAGCTGTTGCTGTTCCGGGTCAAACAACTGCACCGCCAAAACCACTGCATCAGCCGACTCGCTTAATAAGCTGGGTACCATCAGCACCTCATTAATCACACTATCCGGTGCCAGTAAGTCTGCAATAAAAGGCTGCGCCAGCAATGCAAAGTGTGCCTGCCTGGCCTGTTCTTCCATTTCTAATTTAGAGATACCCATGGCATCGTTACCTACCGCCTTCCACATACTTTGCATCATCATACCAAGCAGGCGCTTAATCATTTCGCGAATTTCAGACTGATCACCCGCCAGCCCCGCGCTCGCTTCATAGGTTTTATCCAGGGTTTCTTTGAGCTTAAGCACCAGATCCGCATCGGCATTGGGCTCTAGCTCAGTCACCTGCACCACCAGATCCCGAAACGTATTAATAAAGCGTTCGACTTCGGCGGAGTCTTCACGCCGCGCATCCTGTATATCAAATGGCTCAATGTTAATGTCGCCAAACAGGGGGTTTTCAAACTGGCGCTTTAACATGCGCTCACGGCGCCCCGGCAGTTTTGAAAACAACAGTTCTACACTCATGCTAACGACTCCAGCGTTTTATCAATAACGTCACTTAATACCGATTCTTCGATCGGGAAGGCTATGGTTGAAAAAATATCAAATATCGCCAACACCCGCTGCAGCTGCGGCAATTGCTGTTTTTCGTAAAACACAATCACTTTACAGTCGGGAATGCGTTGCACCGTGGCCATCAGGGTTTCCAGGCTGCTGGTGCGATCACGAAAATCTGACTGGAAATTAAACTCAGCTACCACCACATTCGGCTTAAACTTCTTCAATAGCTTTGTCGCTTTACGCATGCTATCCGCCTGCTCAACCGCAAAGCCTTTTTGCTGGTAGAGCCCGCTAAAATTGGGGTAACCGCCGATTTCGACAATGGAGAGTAGCTGGGGTGATAACACGTCTTGTATCTGTATTGTAAAAAAAACAGCATTATACCATAGTATATTAGTCAAGTATTATTTAGCTTTGACTCAACCCGATGAACTGAATTGATCGATTATTTCTCTGGATTATTTCTCCATAAGCAGATACGTCAAAATATACACCCCCTGCGCCGTTGCATGAAAACGGCTGTTTTCCTGAGCCAGCGAAATGATTTTTGAACTAAATCCAATAGACTGCCCAGCTTCAGTACCAAGTAGTGAAACAAAATCACTCCAGCCTCCATCGGCCAACTGATGATCAAGTACCTGTTGAATCCACACGGGCTTGACACTGGCCTCGGCACCTGTGATTAACAACATTAACACTCGCTGTAAATACACATCCACAACTCGAATATCCCAGGTAAGCTGGCCTACAATATCCTGTTGCAGTGACTGGCTAACGGCATCGATATCCGGTAGAAAGTTACATTGCTTAGTGAACAGAAAGTTAATACCCATCAGTTGATGAGTAATGCAGGCGGGTCGATAAAAATAACCCGATTGATGACAAAAACTGGCCTGATTTTGCTGCGCCACAACCATTAATTCATCTTCGATATCGGCTGCGCAATTCAGCGCATAAATGAAATGCTGGTTGTAATAAGGGAAGCTTTCAACCTGGTAGCCACTCAAACGCCGATACTGTTGCCCGTCAAACAATGGCCCCCAAACACTGCGTTGAATGCTCGGATTCCGCTGATGATATTTATCCAGCAGCTCAGCTAGTCGCGCATCTCCTGAGAGTTTATGCGATTCGAACAGCATCCACCAAAGCATGGGGTTGGGCTGCGATAAAATTTGTGACTCGTGCTTAACCAGCCACTCAAGCGACTGTTCTAGCTGTTGCTGAATTTGAGCTTTTTGCGGATAGGGCATATCACGATTATTTTGATAAACCCCGTATAGATAAGCCATTAATATAAGAATAAAAGGCAAGCTGAGCAGCACTATAATTTTTTTGAACATTTTTACGTTAACTTTTAATTGATAAATTGAGTGGACGTTCGCGTTTTAAGGCGACTCTTTCAGCCCCCTCAGAAAAACATCAAACAACTTTAACACCATGCCCCGCAGTAATGTCTGATGATTCCCCCATAAGCTCTCACATTGCGACGATTGAGCAGATGACTGGAAAACTGCCTGCTGTGTAATTTCAGGATTTACGGGCTTAAGCTTACCGGATGACACCATAATTGCGATACCCTGCACCATCGACATTGCACTGAGCGCTAATGAGGAAGGATCACCCTGAATAAATACCCGGGTTTTCTGGCCATTTTTTATTATTCCCACCAGGCTCTGCATCGCTTCATCTGCCGCCTTTTTTAAATCATAACCACTCTTTTTCGGTTGCAAATGCCCACCAAACATCAGTTGAAACAGATTCGGCTGCTCCGCGGCCATACTAATCATATGCATGGCGCTCTCAAATAATTGTGCCTCAGGATCATTAGCAAACTCAAGCTCCAGGCGAGTATTACGGGCTTTAAGTTTTCGAAACCCATACTCGGCTATGGCCTCTAATAGTTGATGTTTGTTTTTAAAGTGTCGGTAAGGTGCGTTATGCCCCACGCCGATATTGCGTGCTATTTCACGCAGACTTATGCCCGTGACGCCTTTATCATTGAGCATCGCCAGACCCACATCGACCAATGAATTACGCAGATCACCATGATGATAACTCAGCTGTCCCAATTGACTCACCCAAATACCCATTGACAAGGTCATAGTCTATCATTAAGTTAAAGCATGTGGACAGCGCCCACATGTATAATTCTGAGATATCCATGCCTTAAAGATGATAATGAAAAATAACCCTGGATATAAAACAACCTGGAGCCACGTATGGTGACAAATGACTTAATTAACCGAATCTGTAACGCCCATGGCGGCATTGAGCGCTGGCAAATGGTGGAGTCCATTCAAATACAAATGGATATTTTCGGCCCTATTTTGCTCACCAAATTTAAATCGCCCTGGCTGCCCAATATCAACGCCAATATCTTCACCGACAAACCCTATGTGAGTATTCACAATTTCCCCGAAGAAGGCCACACCGGCATATTCGACGGTTTTGATGTTTATATTTTTAATGCCAATGACAAAATTTACTGCGAACGAAATTACAGTAATTGCGACGAACTGAAAACCAAACCTCGCCTGCACTGGGATCATCTCGATCTGATTTATTTTCTGGGTTATGCCCTGTGGAACTACAATTGCAGCCCCTATATTTTTCAGAATAAAGGTTTTGAATGCCATCAGGGTGAAGACTTTTTAGATAACGATGGCAATGTGCTAAGCACCTTAAATGTACGCTACCCGCGCAGCATTCCCACTCATTGCAACCAACAGGTTTTTTACTTTGATCAAAAAGGCCTGCTCAAGCGCCAGGATTACACCGCTGATGTGATTAGCCCCCTTGCCACCGGTAGTCATATTTGCGAAAACCACAAAAATTTTGATGGTCTGGTGTTCCCCACTCACCGTCGAGTTTTCCCCCGCCTCTGGAATGGCCAGCCACTAAAAGCGATTAAGGTTATGGATGGGCAAGTTAAAAATATTTTAATAAACTGGCGGCAGACGATACCGACTGGTTAGTCAACCAGAGATTCTGCCCCGATAGTATAAATAAGCACAATCATTGCCGACTTTATTTTTTATCGTGAAACTCACCATTATAGCGGCCCCTGCCCTTCAACCATCAACTGCCCGTTAATTAACAACCAAGCCCCCCCCATCAAGCATTATGTTATGCTTGGCTGAAATAAACTCATAAAAATTAAAAAATGAAGCCCTTACTCCAGCGACTTTTATTTATTTATTTCTTTGTACAACTCAGTGCCTGTTCAATGGCTGAACTCACGGTTAAAGCCTCTATGCCAATGATAGAGGGAGGCTTGATCGCCTTAAATCGCGAACCCGATTTACAACTCGCTGCCGCGGCTATGCCCCCCAACATAACACTCATGGAAGGCATGATTATCAACTCACCAGATAATGAAGAGCTGCGCAACTATGCCGCTCAGGCTTATTATGGATATGCATATGGTTTCGTGGAAGATGACAGCCCACAACGTGCCGCCAATTTTTACCGTCGCGGATTAAACCATGCACTTTATAATTTGCAGAAAAGCGGCATCAGCCAGAAAATCTTATACGGTAATTTAGATCGCTTACAAATGCAGTTAAAATCACTCGGCACTAGCGAAATCCCCGCACTGTTTTGGGCGGCTTCAAACTGGGCTAAATGGATCGATCACAACCGAGACCAGACCCAGGCCATTGCCGACTTACCTCGAGCCATTATGTTAATGCAACAAGTAATCGAGCTTGATGAAACCTTTTTTATGGCCGGTCCGCATCTTTTTTTCGGGGTATATCATGGCAATCGTTCACCAATGTTAGGCGGAAATTTCAAACTGTCTGAAATGCATTTCGAAAAAGCCCGCATGCTTAATAACAACCAGCTTTTAATTGTCGACCTTTTGCAGGCACAATTTCTTGACCACCAAAAACTCGACCAAAACAGTTTTCACCAGCGACTTACAAAAGTAATAAACGCACCCGCAGCATCTGACTCTAACATCACACTTATCAATAACATTGCCAGGAAGAAAGCGCAGATGCTACTTAAAAAGGAATCGCAATGGTTTTAAAAAAACGCTACGCACTATTTGTAACAGGCTTACTTTTTTTATTGCTTAACAGTAGCGCATTCGCCGACAAAAACTACACCTTGAAATTTGCGTCACTCATTCCTGCAGACACCGCGTGGATGAAAATCATTCAAAGCTGGTCACAGGAACTGCATAAAAAAAGCAATGGCCGACTGAGCATAAAAATTTATCCCGGCGGAGTGATGGGAGATGAACCGGATGTGTTGCGAAAAATTCGTAGCCGACAATTACAGGGCGCATTTTTTACCGGCTATGGTATTGGGCGCATTTACTCCCCCGCACGCGTGCTAGAAATGCCTTTTCTTTTTAGAAATACTGATGAATCAGATTACGTGCGCAAGCGCATTATGCCAGGTATCGAACAGGGCTTTAGAGACAACGGCTTTGAACTACTCGGCTGGCCCGAAGTCGGTTTTTTACATTTCTTTTCCAAGCATCCCATTAGTTCACTGGTACAATTAAAGCAACGCCACATTTGGCTTTGGCAAGGCGACTCTATGGGTGAAGCCTTCGCACAGGCTGCCGGCGTTTCACCCGTGCCACTGTCTATTATAGATGTATACACTCAGCTATCTGCCAGCCATGGCAGCATCGACACCGTTTACAACTCACCCTTCGGTGCGCTGGCTATGCAGTGGCACACCAAACTGAAATATGCCTCTAATATCCCAATCACCAATGGCATTGGCGGACTGCTTGTCAGTCAGCGATTTTACAAAAGTTTGCCAGAAGATTTACAGCAACTGCTTAAAACATCGGGCAAGGAAATTGGCGAAGAAATCAATTTGGTTTCACGTCGCGACAATATAAAAAGCATCGATTTACTCAAACAAAGTGGCATTGAGTTTATGTGGGACTGGACAGACGAGGAAAAAAAACAAATGCTAACCATTCGTGATCAGGCCGCGCATAACTTAGCGAAATCCGGCTATATTCCAGAAAAACATTTTAATCAGGCCCGCACTATTTTAGAAGAATATCGTCTATCACATTAACCACTACAACGGCGTTAAATAACACAACAACTAAACCCGCACAATGACAACACACTCAAATATTTTTTATATTATAAAAAAACAGCTAGTTGCCACTGAAAAGTTTATCGCCGCCTTCAGCTTATTATTGCTGTTAATTCTGTCTCTTTCGCAGATTATATTACGCAATGTTTTTGAACTGGGGTTTTCAGAAATCGACGTCATCGCTCGCCATCTGGTTTTATTCATCACATTCATGGGCGCTGCACTCGCTTGCGAAACCAGCCAGCACATTAAGATGGATTTTATAAACAGTCTGCTTAACCCCTCATTTAAACAGCGCATAAAGACACCTTTACTTTTAATCAGCGCGTCTATCTGCAGCCTGTTTTTTTGGTATGCCTTGCAGTTTTGGCTAGATGAAAAAACTTACGCACCGGACAACGAACAGCTCGCCTTATACATGGCGCTAATTATTCCCATTGGTTTTTTCACCCTTAGTTTGCATTTATTATTACTGTCTTGTTCACGTAATCAACCACAAGTAAACAAGTGACAGCACTAATAATTCTATTAGTTTTATTAGCCATAATTGGCCTACCCCTATTTATTGTTTTAGGTGCAGGGGGCTTCGTTGCCAGTATTGAGTCAGAGCTCGATCCGGTCATTCTAATTATTGAATTATACCGCCTGGCCAACCAGCCTAACTTAATCACCATTCCGTTATTCACTTTTGCCGGTATGGTAATGGCGGCCGGTGGCAGTGCCAATCGTTTGCTAAAATTATTTAATGCACTGCTCGGCTGGATGCCTGGTGGACTGGCCATAGCAGCCATTGTTTCCTGCTCGTTTTTTACCGCTTTTACCGGCGCATCCGGCGTCACCATAATTGCACTCGGCGGCTTACTCTACCCTTTATTTATTAAAGCTAACTACCCCGAAAAGTTTTCCCTGGGCCTGCTCACTTCGTCTGGCTCATTAGGCTTATTATTTCCGCCCAGTCTGGCCATTCTTTTATATGGCATTGTCTCCGGCACCAATATCAATGATTTATTTTTAGCGGGGATTGTTCCCGGTTTGATATTGTTAATAATGCTTGCAATATATAGCTACAAATCGGCTCAAACCTGGCACGCGCCCAAACAGGCCTTTTCATTTGAGCAACTCTGGCATGCGCTAAACTCGACTAAATGGGATGTCTTTCTACCTGTATTTATTATTGTCGGAATTTTCGGCGGGTTCGTCACGGTCGCAGAAGCTGCCGCAGTTACAGCGGCCTATGCGTTATTCATCGAAAATATCATTTACAAACAAATTAAACTTAAAGCCGACCTGCCAAAAATATTGGTTGATACAGCCATTTTAGTCGGCAGCATTTTAATTATTCTTGGCGTCGCCATGGGGCTCACCAATCTTTTAATTGACACTCAACTACCCTCCCGATTACTCACCTTTATTGAAGGGCATATTGATAGTCAATTACAATTTTTATTATTGCTAAACCTGTTCCTTTTAGTCATCGGCGCTATGATGGATATTTTTTCTGCTATTGTGGTGGTCGTGCCCTTAATTTTGCCGCTTGCCTTGCGCTATAATATTGACCCGGTTCATCTAGGCATACTGTTTTTAGCCAATCTTGAAATTGGTTATATGACACCGCCAGTAGGCATCAATTTATTTATCGCCTCACAGCGATTCGGCAAAAACATTCTCACCCTGTTTCGCGCCACTCTGCCATTTTTAGTTATCATGCTAATCTGGCTGCTTATGATATCCTATATACCTGTTTTAACATTGTGGTGGAAATAACGTGGCTGGAAAACTCATTGAACCCAAAGTAATTACGGACTTTAATAATAAGCCCGTTGCCATGCTGCCCGTCGGCTTTTACTTTGACGATGCACGATGGGACGCCATTTGGGAGGAATTTGACCGCAAAGGCTCATCACTCACCATGGATGATTTAAAAAGATTGTTTCCCGATGATGAATCTTTGTATGCCACACAGGTCAGACGTACGGGATCACTATTAGGTGAAGACTTTAAGTAGGTGAAGACTTTAAGTAATTTATAATATGAAAAAGACCATACCCATGATGCACCGAAGCAAGCTTAATAAAACACACATCAACCCATTTGAAGCACAACTACAACACAGGACAATATTATGAGCTGGTGGGGGAAAATAGTTGGCGGTGGCTTTGGCTTTATGCTTGGCGGTCCATTGGGTGCATTAATGGGCATGGCTGCCGGCCATCAATTTGATAAAGGCTTACATGCGGTTGATTTAGAACCCGGCAATACAGAGCGCGTGCAACTCGCTTTTTTCACTGCGGTTTTTTCAGTCATGGGGTATCTGGCAAAAGCTGATGGCACCGTTTCACGTAGTGAAATTCAAATGGCCGAAAACATTATGGACCAGATGAATCTGGACGCCAGTCAACGCAAAGCCGCCATTGATTTATTCAATCAGGGTAAGCAGAGCGACTTCCCCCTCGATGAAGTTTTGCAGCAATTTAAAAAAGAATCTCACCGGCGCACCAACTTGCTGCAAATGTTTCTGGAAATCTTAATTGCTACCGCCTACGCTGACAGCACCCTTGACCGGGCAGAGCATGCAGCGTTACAAAATATTGCTCATCAATTTGGCTTTTCAGCAGCTCAGCTTGAGCAAATCATAAAGATGGTGGGGGCACAGCAACAATACTCACAGCAGTCATCAACCTCCTCATCATTGCCAACCTTAAACCAGGCCTATGCGGTTTTAGGTGTTGATAGCGAAGTGCCAGACAGCTCACTGAAAAAAAGTTACCGCCGTTTAATGAGCCAGCATCACCCTGACAAGCTAGTTGCGAAAGGCCTACCCGAGGAAATGATTAAACTCGCCAACCAAAAAACTGCCGAGATTAAAGCGGCCTATGAACAGATAAAAAATAGCCGTAAATAAACATCACCTTTCAGGCGATTTGTTTGATAAAATTAAATTTCATTTAAATATAACCTGGTGAAAGCAGTGGAAATACAAGGCCCGTTTACAATAGCCGTTAGTGACAATAGTGAAACCGGTTTGCGAGAATTGCATTTAGGATTTAAGCCGGCATTTCAAAAGCAGGATTTACAGGGCAGACTCGCTGCCGTTAACGATTATTTGGAAATTTTACAAGCTGACATTGAAACCGAAACTGATGCCAACAATCAGCAGGGCATGCTTACGATATTACAAATATCGCAGGAGTTATTGCCGCATCTTGAGTCTGACGAAATTCCTCTAGATGAAACCATCGTCATTGAAATCGGCCCTATTCAAACTTCTCCATTTGATGATTTATTAGCCGGTGCTACGCTAAAATAAGCACCATATACAGAGTCTTACGGCATATTATCTTCAATAAATTTCTGATAGTTTTCTGCGCTGATAATTTGCGTGCCATCACAGTTAAACTGCATGCGAACTAAGTCCTGCACAATACAGATTGTAATATTGCGTAAATAAAAATCAGGTAAGTCTCGCATGGTTTTTACTGACGACATAATTGTGTGGATCTCATCCCGAGTCATTGGCTCCCAGGTTTGGTGGCGTTTGGTAAAAATACTTTTCCAGTAGCCAGGTACCGTTTTAAATAGCTCCGTGTTTTTAATAGAACTATAAATATCCCGCATCGCCTGAATTTTTTCAGCAAAACTTATTTTGGGAAAATGTCGTTCTATATAAGATTTATCCGCGAGCTTTTCTGATGCATGAATTTCTTCTCGTAGCGGATCAAATATAGAATTTGTGCGCACCTCGCCACTATTGAATCCAATAAAAATTCGATAAGTACTCCGATTCAACATCAGCTCTTCGAGATTTTCCATTAGCGGCGTAATGACTTTATCAACAGGACTTTCATAGCGCTTGCGATTTAGCGATGTTTCACGCAGTGACGGATCACCCTTAATACCGATTTGTAAACTTCCTTCATTTAAGCCAGTGGCACTCACAATGCTTTCACGTAGCACCAACTCTTCAAGCTCATTTTCCGGTAATGTTATATCTTCGTTAGACAAGTTGGTCTCCCCGACTTAAAAAACAGATGTTTATGCACTCAAATGGGTTAAAAATTTAGCCGCGAATATAGCATAAGTTTTAGATCCGCATTATGAATTTGCTATGATATGTGATGTATTTTGAATATACCATTACCGGGGTTATTATCTGGAAAATTTTTCTGGAGAATTTTTCTGGAAAAATTCCCTGGAAAAATTTCCTGGAAGAATTTTAAGGAAGAACTTTTTGAGGCTATATTGAAAAACTCGCTAATAGCTCAGTCCACGCACTATAATCTGTCGCATGAGCATCTTCCAACTCGATTCCAAGCTGAAACAACTTTTCAGTCTCCTCTGATGGATGGCACCAACAAATATGACCGCGCAAATAAAATTTCTTATCCAGTCCCTCGAACGACATCCACAAATCCACCGGACTGTTAACCTCTAGCGCCTGATCGAGCTCGACTTTAAGGCCATTTATGGAGGCATCACAGCTATGGCAAAGTAAGGTAACCTTTGCTGCATCGACTTTTTTACTCGATACAATCAGCTGCACAAACAGCTTATCATGCCGGACATACCGGCATTGACCTCGTCTTTTATCATTTATATCCATTTACTGATTTTAGAACATAATTGAGATAGTATTGTCATAAAGCTAAATTCCTTAATATAAAGTCGATGCAAGAACCCACTAACCCTCATCATTCTGAACAAAAAAAAATCGGTGCCATCATGCTAACCCTCATGTGGGTGGGTATTTTTAGCCTTTTAGCGGTGTTTTTTTCTGATATTCTCGACCGGCAAAATAACCCTAACCAGTCTGTGGACACACTTTCATTAGCGGGCAATATAAAAGAGCTGGTGCTGACAAGAAATCGCATGGGGCATTATGTTGCAAACGGACACATTAATTCACAAGCGGTCACATTCATGCTTGATACTGGTGCAACTGATGTCGCAATACCCTCCTCAATTGCACAGCGACTTAATTTAACCCCCGGCCCTTCTGCCATTTACCAAACGGCCAATGGCTCTGTGAAGGTGAACCTGACAAAACTCGATAGCATTTCATTGGGTGACATCCGCCTTTCAAATATTCGCGCCACCATAAACCCCGGTTACAAAAGTGATGAAATTTTGCTTGGCATGAGCTTTTTAAAACACCTGGAATTTAGCCAACGCGGAAATACGCTCACTTTACGACAATATCCCGAAGGATTTTAACCATGAATTTTTGCAGCCATTGCGGTGAAGCCGTTGAGTTGACAACGCCAGCGGGAGACAACCGCCCACGCTATGTCTGTACGGCCTGTGATTTTATTCACTACCAAAACCCTCGGATTATTGCCGGCTGCATAGCTGAATACGATAACAAAATATTGTTATGCAAGCGCGCAATAGAACCTCGCCTCGGTCAGTGGACATTACCCGCGGGCTTTATGGAAAACAATGAAACCACACTACAGGCGGCACAAAGAGAAACCTTTGAGGAAGCCACTGCAAAATTATCTGACATTAAACTTTTTTGCACGGTAAGCATTCCACATATATCTCAGGTTTATATTATGTATCATGGACTCTTGATTGACGGAGTTGCAAAGCCAGGAGCAGAAAGCCTTGAAACAAAACTGTTCACAGAAGATCAAATTGACTTTGATACCCTGGCCTTTCCTGTTATTAGAGAAAGCTTAAAACTGTATTTTAGCGATAAAAACAATGGCTTGCTTAACATTCATAACGGTGAAATGTTCCGCGATGAAAACCAGCTAACCACCACCACATTTTATTGAACCATACTTTTTAAATCACGTTTTATTAGTAAAAATTAACACGATCAGGGTGTCCACATGAAAGAAGTAGAAGTTGCCATTATAGGTGCCGGCAGTGCAGGCTTATATTGCATGAGTCAAGTCAAACGCTTTACCAATGATTTCGTTTTAATTGATGGCGGCGAATTAGGAACAACCTGCGCACGCGTGGGCTGCATGCCATCTAAAGTTATGATTCAAATAGCGGAAGATTTTCATCGCCGCACTATTTTTGATCGAGAAGGCATAGAAGGCGAAGCACATTTAAGCATTAACGCAGAAGATGCTATGGAACACGTGCAAGATTTACGTGATACTTTCGTTGACCAAACATTATCACACTCCATTGATATTTTACCCGAAGATAAACTCATAGAGTCGAATGTACATTTTATTGATGCCAACACGCTGGAAACGGCTGACGGTGATACCATAAAAGCCCAACGAATTATTATTGCAACCGGTTCACGCCCCATTATTCCAGCCGCCTGGCATGAGTTTTCCGATAAAATTTTAACTACCGACGAAATCTTTGAACTTGAAACGCTCCCCGAATCCATTGCCGTCATCGGACTTGGGGTTATAGGGCTTGAGATTGGACAATCTTTAAGTCGCTTAGGGGTCAACGTAACGGGCATCGATCAACTAAACATAATCTGTGCCCTGGATGACAGTGAAGTCAATAAAACCGCCATTGAAATCATTAGCAGAGAGTTCCCGTTATGGTTAGGAGAGGCCGCGCAAATCGTTCAACTTGATAATGGTAAATTACAGGTGAGTGCCGGCGACAAAAGCGTAGAAGTTGAAAAGGTATTTGCCAGTATGGGGCGTCGACCAAATACAGATAAACTCAAACTCGAATCCACTGGATTAGAAATTGCCGAAAATGGCGTACCGGTTTTTAACCCTAACACGATGCAACTGGGAACCAGCTCAATTTATATTGCCGGTGATTGTAATGCTGATAAACCCATATTGCATGAAGCCGGTTTTGAAGGCCGGGTTGCTGGTTATAACATTATGCAGGACCAACCCACCGCATTTAGAATTAAAACGCCACTTGCCATTTCATTTTGTGAGCCAAATATTGTCACTGTAGGCGCCAGGCTATCTGAACTCAACGCAGCAACAACCGCCATCGGAGAAATCAAAATGGCACCGGTGGGTCGCGCTTTAATTATGGGTAAAAATCGAGGGCTCATTCGTATTTATGCTGACATTAACACGGGAAAAGTACTCGGCGCTTCGCTGGCTTGCGTTAAAGGTGAAAACTTAGGTCACCTGCTTTGCTGGTGCATTGAAATGCAAATGACCGTTCAGCAGATGTTGCGTATGCCTTTTTATCATCCGGTAATTGAAGAAGCATTACAAGCGGCGCTATACAACTTGAAGTCCAAGCTCAATATTGAAGTGCCGCACTGGCCACTGGAAATTGAACCGCTTGGTTAATAGCGTAATGACTGTAAGAAGTGAATGCTTTTAATTTTTACAGTCTGAACTCTTCACTAATAATTTATTTAAATTTACGAAAATCATTATTTATGCACACAGCCAACAATATTTTTATTGCCAACCTCGACAACTTTCAATCAAAGGTTATAGAAGCCTCACACAACAAACCCATTCTGGTCGACTTGTGGGCAGAATGGTGCTCTCCCTGCCGGGTCATTGCTCCCATACTCGAAAAGCTTGCTACCGAATTTGATGGCAATTTAGCGATTGCCAAGGTGGAAGTTGATGAGGATGAAAATATGAAAATCGCCGGGCATTATAAAGTCCGTGGCTTCCCAACGCTGATTCTTTTTATTAACGGTGAAGAAGCCGGTCGCTTTAGTGGCGCCAAACCCTTACATTTTATTCGCGATTTTATAGAACAACACACTGAACTTTGATGCGTTTGGATGCTTTTTCTGAAAAACTATCAGTTCTTTTCTATACTCTGATTACTTTAAATAAAAATTCATTCAGACTATGAGATTAGCGCTACTTCGATTTTTTTATTTTCTTCTTTTTATTAGTTTCACTTCGGCTTCAATTGCCGCTAAGTCACCAAAAAAACCAAAGCCCCCCACTGATTTTGAAAAAGGCACTAGCGCTTATCAAAAAGAGGATTTTGCTACTGCCTTAATGCTCTGGTTTCCACTGGCAGAAAAAGGTGACGCACCTGCTCAATACAGTATTGGAAAAATGTATCTCGACCAAAAAGGCCAGCGCAAAGACCCCAGCGAAGCCGCCGACTGGATATTAAAGGCCGCCAAACAAAACCATATCGAGGCACAGACATTTATTGGTCAGATGTACCTTAAAGGCGTTGGCGTAAAGCGCGACTTTAACGCCGCTGCCAACTGGCTGCTAAAGGCCGCCCGCCAAAAAGATAAACAGGCTCAGTATATTTTAGCCAAACTTTATTTTTATGGAGATGGCGTGCCAAAATCAGCTGGCAAAGCTGCTTTCTGGTATAAAAAGGCGGCAAAGCAAGACCACACCGAAGCACAGAACAATTTAGCCTTGATGTATTTGAATGGTGACGGCATTAAGGCAAAGCCCAAACAGGCTAAAAAATGGTTTGAAAAAGCCGCACTGGCGGGTAACAGTCATGCGCAAATTAATTTAGCCAAAATGTACCTAAATGGAAAAGTCGTTAAAACAGATAAAACTAAGGCGCTCAAATGGTATCAAAAAGCAGCTAAACAGGGTAACGCAGAAGCGCAAAATCAACTCGGCAATATGTTCGGGAATGGTATTGGCACTCAAAAAGATTTAAAAAAATCCTTTAGTTGGTACCAAAAAGCCTCAAAGCAAAATTACATTGAGGCGCATTATAATTTAGGCAAAGCTTACGTTAATGGCTATAGCGTCGAGCAGAACTTTAAAAAAGGTGTCCAGCTGTTTCACAAAGCTGCTGAGAAAGGTTACGGCAAAGCGCAAATGGATCTGGGTGTTGCCTACTACACCGGCCGGGGAGTTGCTCCAGATTCGGCCATTGCGTATGCCTGGTTTTATGTTGCCGCAGCCAGTAATGTTAAGGATGCCCGTAAAACAAAAAACAATCTATATAAGAAGCTCACTCAGGTCGATAAAAAAAATGCCGTAGGTTTAGCGACAGAATATAAACGAAAATACTTTGTTCGCAAAAAACGTTAAGCTCCGTTTTTTTCACAACAGCCCATCGAATTCGACCTTTTATCAGAATCATTGTTAATTGTGAGCATATTCACGCTTATTTTAATTAGAATAACTAAACTGTTGATAATACTTAAAATTTATACTTAATATTTCTTTCTATTTATGAATCAGGATTAATGTCAGTACCGCAACATCAAGTAGCTGCTTTTCTGTCGATGATTCGCTCTGGAATGATTAGCGCTGGAATTCATCGCCTTAGTCTGTGGTTACCGTTACTGGTGCTACCGGGCCTGCTTTCTACAAGCTACGCATCCGCCAATTTAGATTTGCTCAATTTATCAACCAGCCAATCTAACACTCAGAACATCAAGCTAGCGAATCAACGCAAACTCTATCAACAGGCCCAACAGGCCTATAAGAAGCATCATTATTATAAATTCCGCCAACTCTCAGCCAAGTTGAGAGACTACCCATTACAGCCTTATCTGCAATATAAGGCGTTAATGTACAAGCCTTCAGCATTGACTGACACTCAGATTTTTCACTTTTTACAGCATAATGACGATACCGTTATTGGCGACCGATTTCGTGGCAAACTCATTAAACACACCGCCAGCACCAAAAATTGGCAAAGACTCATCGATATTTATCGGCCGGGTTATGGCGTAACGGCTCAATGCCATTATTTAAATGCCCTGCTGCAAACTCAGCAACAAAACATTGCCTACCCTAAAATTAAAAATCTCTGGCTTTCTGCTAACTCCTTGCCAAAATCCTGCGATCCTATTTTCAAACAGTGGCAGGCTGCGGGCAAAAAAACACCGGCCATAATATGGCAACGCTTTAAATTAGCCATGTCGGTCAATAAGCATCGTCTGGCCAAATATCTCATTAAATCAATGCCTGCGGAAGATGCTCAGATTGCGAAACTGTGGATAAAAATTCATCGCCACCCTGATTTAGTCACTTCATCTGAGATGCTTAATATCCACCACCCTGAACAGGCGGCTATTTTGCAACACGGTTTATTACGTTTAGGTTATTCAGATATAGACCAGGCAATTGAGGCCTATCATCAGCTAAAGCAACCCCCCTTTAGTCAGCGTTTCAGCGATCAGCAAAATGCCGAAATAACCCGCCATTTTGGCCTACGTCTAGCGCGAAAGCACTTACCGGATGCGGGAATCTGGTTATCACTAATACCAGAAAAATATGCCGATAAGCCGGTAAAAGAGTGGCGCATTCGCACTGCCATTCGACAAGGTGACTGGAGCCATGTTTTACAGGCAATCAATCAACTCGATATTAATGATCGTACCGATTTTCGCTGGCAATACTGGTGGGCTTACGCCAATGAGCAAATCGGTAAATCGAATGACGCCATGGGAATCTATCAATACCTGGCACATAAGCGCAGCTATTATGGCTTTCTTGCCGCCGACCGTCTCAACCTGCCCTATGCTTTTGAAGATAAGCCAGTGGAGCCTACTGACAAAGTGATGAACAGCGTCTTTATGCACCCCGAAGCCATACGTGCCCGTGAGTTTTATTTTATGGGAGAAGTGCTTTCTGCTCGGCGTGAGTGGCATAAGCTGATTAAGCATATCAATAATGAACAACGCCTGGCTGCATCGAAAATTGCACAGGCCTGGAGCTGGCATGACCGGGCGATTATCACCATGGGCAAAACCCGCTATCGTGACGATATTGAATTACGCTTCCCAATGCATTTAGACAACAAAGTATTTGCCTGGTCTACCCGGCGCAATATTGATCCCGCCTGGACCTACGCCATCATTCGACGCGAAAGTGCATTTATGTCCGATGCCCGCTCATCAGTTGGCGCAATGGGGTTGATGCAACTGATGCCAAACACCGCCCGCCAGGTTGCTCGACAATTCAAAATCCGTTATCGGGGCCGTAACAGCCTTCTCTCCAGCAACACCAATATAAGCCTGGGCACCGGCTATCTCGAAAAAATGCTAGCAAAGTTAAATAGCCAGCAGGTGTTAGCCACTGCGGCTTACAATGCCGGGCCACATCGGGTCGAAAAGTGGCTTCCCGAGCTGCACAATATGGACGCCATGCGCTGGATAGAAACCATCCCTTACACTGAAACACGTGAATACGTCAGCAATGTGCTGGCTTACATGGCTATTTACGAACACCGTATGAATAGGCAAGTCACCCGATTAAGCCAACGCATGCCGCCCGTGCTTGCTAAAAACCCACTACCTATTATTGCAACCGATAGCATCATCACCAGTGCGACGCCGGCTGTAGTTGACCCATCTCCGGCTACAAAACATTCAAACCAGGTCAATAACGACCCCTCCTAATATCTGTTTTTTCCATTAAAAACATCAAGATACTTGATTTACTTAATAATTTAGTCTAACTTTTAGGGGTAATGTACATTTTTTAGTAGATGTGTACGCAGAATTCCAGGCAATAATTCCTACCGTACGTCACATGAATTATCATTTTTTCTTTAATTACATGAAGTTACTTGCATTATCTAATAACTTGGTTTAACTTTAGATTGTAGGTAATTGAAATAACATCCTAATTGGTGATTTTGGAGAGATAAAAATGAATAATAAAAGCACAATAAATATTGGTGATCGCGTTCGTATTATCAGCACCGGACAAGAAGTGACAGTTGATCAAGTGAGCGCTTACGGCTTCAGCGTGATTAAGTTTAACTCCGGTGGCACATACCGTTTTTTAAACCATAAGCTGGAAAAAAACACCCCAAAGCATATGACTTACAACGCTTAACAACTTTAATCTGGTATTCATTTTTTGCGGAGCGTCCACAGTCAGATGCTCCGCTAAAAAATGACACTCAAGAAGAAGATAGAAATGTCGATAAATAGTACAGGGGCATCCAATTCCAGTCACTATTATGACGAATATTCCATTAATACAGCGCAATCGAATTAGCGGCTCACCTCAGCTTAGACGAGCCAATAAAACGTTTGCAAGCGAAAACGCGACAGGCACTACATCGAATTTAAAGCGCCGCCTGGAACGCCGTAAAAACAAAGAGCGCCGGCAAAAATACATTAAAGTTACGCTTGATCGACGCCAACCAGGTCGACTACGTAGAAAAGATAATCCCCCCCATGCCTCAATGGCACTTTCAGGTGGTAGAATAGGTAAACACATTAATACAACAGCTTAGGGCTAGATCAGGGTAGTTAAATAACACACTATGAAAAATTCTATTTCAATACTAATAAAAGTTATTATATTTGGCTCTATTACAACCCTGGGCATAATTTATGTTATCAACCGTTCACCGGTAGAAAGTATGAGCACCTATGAAAAACAGGAGATGGTAAAGCCCAACAAAAGTCGCTCTATTGTTGATCAGTTTTTTTCAACCGATGAAAAAACCAAACGAAATGAAGCCGAGAATGATGATGTATCGCTGACCGGAAAATCGGGGCGCTATGATGAAGTACGCATTGGAAAGAGTAGCGAGTAAATTGTATTCGCTCAAACCTGAGCTGGTTTTTTTCAAAATAGCTTTAGCGTTAATCTAACAATATTGACTAAGGATAAGAGTCTCAAAACAGCCTGAAGCAGACGTTCGGATAACTGCTTTGCTTGTTGGCAAGTTACACTGTTATGGCACATATCCATCAGGGACAGTCCGCTGCTTTTTAGCGCCCTGTCCCATGTGGTAATTCCGATCAGATGGGCAGTGCGATAAGCGACTCCGCTCAACTCTTGGTGGCCTCAATCAGGGGACAGAGCGCCAAAAAACGGCGGTCTTTCCCCGAGGGAGATGTTCCTTAACAGGGCAACTGAGCATCGGAAATAGCAATCAACAAGCGTCCGCTTCTGGCCAGCTTGAGTCATTGTCTGCTATCAGTAATACACGTAAATACGTTTATCTCTTCTGAAATATCAACTCTTCGATTTGCGGTGCACAAATAATATCTAATGCATGGGACATCTGCCCCCCGGGAATAACCAGACTCTTTTTTCTCGAAATAAACGCCCCGTCAATTCTTTGCCTGTAGTCTTCCAGATCAAATTCCTCAGGATGTTTAAAACTAACAACCACAATGCTTTCTTTTTCGGTGGGAACCGGTTGCAACTCAAACGGGTTTGATGTGTCGACAACCGGCACGCGCTGAAAATTAATATCGGTAATGGAAAACTGCGGTACAATAAAATAAATATAATCCTGAAGTTGCTCCAGTATATTTACGGTCACCTGCTCAGCTGATTGTTTTCGGTTTATCTTATCGTGCTGTATTCGCTGTATCCATTCCAGATTAATCGCAGGCACCACCCCTATTAATAAATCAACATACTGGGCTACATTCACACCATTGGCTTTAGCACCACGCCGGTCTTGTTTAATCGCATCCGTATTTTCCGATTTGCGCCGCGTCCAGGTTTCAGCAACCACACCACCGTGCATGCCTTCATAAAACAAGCAATCAGAGTGCTCGGGGCTTTCTTGCCAGGGGGTAAATTCACCAACGGGGGCATTATGAAGTCGCTGATTTTCTGCGCTCACTTTATGGCGCATTTCACACTGACCACTTTCAGAGTATTGTTTAAAGCACGCCTGTAATTTAGAGAAATCATTTAGGTCAGGGCCATAACAACTAACATGCCCGCCATCAGCCAGGTTTTGAGAAATATATTTTTCACTATCCGATTCGCTATATTTGAGAAAGCCGTCACCTTGTATAAAGGTAGCATTTATTTTTTGCCTAAAGAAAATTTCTTTGAATGCTTGCTGTACAACGGTCGTGCCAGCACCACTCGCACCGGTAACCGCAATAATCGGATGTTGCTTTGACATATTTCAGTCCCTTCCACTATTTATCATTTATATTAAATAAAATATAGCACTACCGGAAAGGCGTTATGCTAATTCACCAAACTATAAAATAAATGATAAACAGAGCCAATGCAACCAGCAAAAATTGAGGGCTCGATAATGTTTTACATAACTGGCAGCCATGAGAGCGGTGCGCCATTATTTAACGCTTAAATGCCGCTTGCCATGTGTCCAGATCGGTTATCGTATCTGAACGCTCTCTTAACACAACACCTATTTGATAATATACGCCTGTTTCCATTTGCCGACACCAACGTACATTTCCTGTTAGAAAATATTTTTTTTCATTGTCTTTTAACGTGACCCAGACATCCAGCACACTGTCGAGCTGTATCGCCTGATTTAACTCAATACGCAAGCCCGATGCTGACACATCAACAGTTGATCCGCATAAGGTTTTACCCAGTAAATTGGGATTTTCAGATGAGAAGACAATTTTTAAATTGAGTGCTTCTTTGAGACTAACCCGCGTGTCTTGTCGGCGGTTTTCTACCTGGTTTTCCATATACTACCCCTAATTTTCGCCCTGAAGCTCCTCTTGGAAAATATTGCTCCTGGTCACTTTTTTATGGCCACGCAATGAGTACCAATGCGTTAAATATTAAATCTGAAATTTTTCGTATCCTGTTTTTACAGACTTAGAATTAACGAGTATAGATCCTCAAAACCCACTTTGCTGAATATTTGACATCAAGCTTGATTAAAAACAAATTGACGCTTCAGGTCTTCCAGCACGTAATAGCTGGCGGGCACCAGCAATAAACTCACAACCGTGGCAAACAGTACCCCAAAAGCCAGTGACACCGCCATTGGTATAAGAAACTGCGCCTGCACACTGCGCTCTAACATCAGTGGTGTTAAGCCCGCAAAGGTTGTCAGCGAGGTTAAAACAATCGGCCGAAATCTTGCCACTCCAGCTTCACGGATAGCCAAACTCAATTCGACGCCCTGGTCTCGTTTGCGATTGATATAATCGACCAATACCAGATTATCATTTACCACCACCCCGGCTACGGCAATCATGCCACTGAGCGATAATAAACTAATATCCAGACCCAACAACATATGCCCAAGCAATGCACCAATTAAACCGAAGGGAATAGCACTCATTACCATTAACGGTTGCGTATAAGACTTAAAGGGAATGGCCATTAATGCATATATGCCGATCATTGCCAGAATAAATCCTCGAATCAACGAGCTGATTATTTCTTGCTGATCTTTCTGACTGCCCGAGCGACTCCATTTTACGCCATTAAATTGCTGCCCAAGACTATCCAGAAAATCGCTATTTAAACTCTGTTGAATCTGCGCCGGCACGCCCAGACTCTCATCCACCCGTGCGCTGACGGTAATCACTCGCTTACGATCTATTCGTAAAATTTCTGCCGGGCTCGATGAGTATTCTATATTGGCCACTTCGCTTAGCGGCACATCAACACCATTATCCAAATGAATAAACATACTTTCTAAAAAGTAAACAGACTGGCGCTGCCCTTTGGGATAGCGTACAAATACTCGCACATCATCACGGCCACGTTGTATACGCTGTACTTCTTCTCCATAAAAAGCCTGACGCACCTGGCGAGCCAATAATTTTGCATTAATCCCCATATGTTCTGCGGCTGGCTTTAGGTGTAATCGAATCTCCTTTTTACCCGCGTCAAAACTATCCTGAATATCATAAACACCGTTATATTGTTGCAGTTGTTTTTTTAAACTATCTGCTGCCACTGATAACACCTGCGTATTGCGCCCGGTTAAATCAATACTGATATCCGGCCCTGAGTCACGCAAACTCGACTGGAATGTTAACTGAGTTGCCGCACGAATATCGCCCACCGCTTCGCGCCATAATTTTAAAATTTCAGCACTTTCAATATCCCGATCTTCCGATGCCCGCAGCGCAAGCGAAACCTCACCCACATGATCGCCTTTGTTTCCACTACGGTTCATCGCCTGCACACCGACAGTCGAAATAATATTTTCAATTTGCTCTTCACCGGTGCGCAATTTTAGCTGCTGCTTTAATTGTAATGCGGCCGCTTCAATTCGTTCCACCGCCCGCTCGGTTTTCTCTACCGGCGTACCCTGTGAGAAACTGATGCTCGCAATTGCAATGTCGCCTTCAACTTTTGGAAAAAACAATAAATGAATCCAGCCTGCATACAACACCGTTACAAAAACAATAAACGCTGCCACAAAAGCCGAAATTGTAATGTAACGAAAATTCAGCGCTTTCAATAAAGCCGGGCGATACACGGATTCGATAAAATGATCTAACCAGTCAGAAAAACGACTTTGAAAGCGGGTGAACCGATTTTCTTTTCGTTCATGTGTTTTAATTGTAGATAAATGAGCCGGCAACACAAACAAACATTCCGCCAGAGAAAATAGCAAGGTTAAAATAACCACCTGCGGAATCACCATCCACAATCGGCCTTCTGCACCGGGCAGAAACAAAATGGGCATGAAAGCCACCACACTGGTTAACACCGCAAAAATCACCGGTTTAGACACTTCCTGAGCGCCTTCAATTGCGCCCTTTATTCCCAGGTTGCCTTTTAGGTGATGCTTGTGAATATTTTCCCCAACAACGATGGCGTCATCCACCACAATGCCCAGCACCAATATAAAACCAAACATAGAAATCATATTAATTGAGCCATCAACATGAGGCAGCAACCAGAAGGCCCCCATAAATGAAATTGGAATACCCAAACTCACCCAAAAAGCTAACCGTAATCGCAAAAACAAAACCAATATCAAAAACACCAGTAACAAACCGGTCATGGCATTTCTTATTAATAAATACATGCGGCTTTTAAAGTAGCTGGATTTATCCTGCCAGATATTCAGTTCAATACCATTCGGTAGCTGCGGTGATTTTTCTTCTATATATTTTTTTATGCTATCGGATATTTCTAAAATATTCTGCTCACCAACCCGATAAACCGTAATCAATAAACCCGGCTGACCATTAAACTCGCCTTTAAACTCAACATCTTCAAAACCATCAACCACATTAGCCACATCAGCCAGCTTAATTGCACTGCCATCAGCGTTAGCGCGTAGCGTGAGCTGCTCATATTCTTCACCTGTGTATGCCTGAGCCTGAGTTCGTAGCAGTACATCACCACTACTGGTTTTTAAGTGACCGGCCGGTAAATCTAATGATGCTACACGCACCGCACTGGCAACTTCATCAAAACTTAAATCGTATTCATGTAAACTGGTTTCAGATAACTCAATTGACAGTTCATAATTTCTTGCATTTACCAGCTCGACCTGCGTGATGGATTTTAATTCCGTCAGCTCATCACGTACCATTTGCGCAATATTTTTTAAGGTTCGCTCATCTGCATCACCTGAAACAACCACACTGGCAACGCTACTCTTAATGCTGATCTCTCGAATCAGTGCACGCTCCGCCTGCTCAGGAAAAGTGGAAATCGTATCAATGCGCGATTTAATTTCATCCATTATTTCACGTGCATTGTAATTAGATTCAACACTTGCAATTACATTACAAACACCCTCTGAAGCTCTACTGGTTAATTTTCGAATACCTTCAATATCAAACAGGCTTTCTTCAATGCGAATGCAAATTGTTTTTTCGATTTCTTTTGGTGAGGCCCCCGGAAACACAACACTAACACTAATTTTATCTAATGAAATATTGGGAATGAGTTCTTTTCGGGTAGATTGCAATGACAGTAAACCCGCCACCACAATGAGCAGCATTACCAGGTTTGCAGCCACCTGATTTTCGGCAAACCAGGCAATTAATTTATTCATTTGCAGCTTTTAGTATTGTTTGATTGTTGATTTTTGTTTCACTGATTAACACGGGTGTCAGCAACATTCCATTTAAGGGGTAATCAATCGAACTGTTAATGACCCTGTCACCTTGTTTTAATCCGCTATCTACGTAAATAAAATCACGATCTTTTGTTAACACGTTTACCGGCTTAATCTGTAATTTGTTTTGCGGATCAATCAACCAGATAGTGCTGTTATAGCGCAAAGCCGATCGCGGCATTTTAAACATGGGTTTTTCTAAACCCGATAATTGGGCTTTAACAAACATCCCTGGCGTTAAGGGGGGGCGCTCCAAAAACGCGTCTTGCTTCACATACGGGTCTTGCACCTGCGCAACCAGATACACCAGCCGATTACGCACATCTATTTCACCTTCAGTGTGACTAAACTGCGCATCCCATTGATATTTTTTTGCGGCATATTCCGACAACAACTTTATAGTAAGTGTTTCAAATAAATCCTGATTACCGCGCAACTTAATACCCAGTAATTCGGTTTGTGACAAACTCAACGGTAAGCGAACGGTTACCATTTCAGTTGAATAAATATCAGCCAATAGAGTGCCCTCACTCACATATTGCCCGATATCAACCTGCTTGCTCACAACTCTGCCGTTAAATGGAGCCACTACCTTTGTACGTTGCATTTGTAAGTGCGATAATTCCAGATCGGCCTGCGCCGCCTGCAAGCTCGCCTGAGCTTCTGCCAATTGTGGTTGGCGCAAGGCATATGCTGTAGATTTAGATGGATCACGTCCAATTTGTTGAAGATCGTATTTCGCCTGCCCCGCTTCAATTTCAACTTTAATTAACTGTTGTTTCGCTGCCGCTACCTGTGCCTGTGCACGCGTCATTGCCAGGCGATAATCGGTATCATCAATACTCAGTAACAATTCATCTTTTTTAAAAAAACCACCATTGTGTTTTAACTTCGCCATATGAGTAATACGACCACTCACCTGCGCCACCAGCTTGATTTCTGTTTTCGCTTTTACACTGCCCTGCGATACCACAGGAACGGCTAAAGACGTTAACTTCGCAACAATATACTCGGCAACGGGCGATTCACTTTTTACGACTTTTTTCTCTGCCCGGGGTTTAAATGCAGTTAATAAAAAAGCAATAAAAAATGCAATTAATAAAACACCGACTACAATCGGCCATTGTTTTTTAGGCGATACACTGAGACTACTACCTGGATCTATTGATTTTTCATTATGAATGATGGGTTTATCGTTTTGCATAAAATTTATTATATATATCCGTTTAATATAAAAGGTGACGCCAAACGTAAAACAATACAACGATAATTGACGACCATTTCGTATTTTCTATTACTGCCACCTCGATTATTTTCATTTACATAAAGCAGATATGGCGTTTGATATTTTCATGTTAGTTTATTCTGGTTTAAGAACCTGCGCTCCATCAGAATCAGAATCCAGCAACTCTACCTTTTCTATTTTTTCAAACCGTGAGCTAATTTTCTTAGCTGATGTATTCACGTCATTCACATCCTTGTTAGCCTGCGCAATATGTTTGGATAAATTATCCATGCGCATTTGAAAACGTGAAAAGTCTTTCGCCAGCGTCACCAGGTGCTCCTGTATTAAATGCACCTGCTTGCGGGTTGCACTGTCTTTTAATACCGCCCGTGCCGTGGTCAACACGGCCATTAATGTCGTGGGCGAAACCAACCATACTCTGGCTCGTTGTGCGTCTTCTACCAAATCATAATGATGAGCATGTATTTCTGCAAACACTGCCTCTGCCGGAATAAACATCACCGCGCCATCAGACGTTTCCCCATTAATAATATACTTACCTGCAATATCACCAATGTGCTTTTTAATATCTTTCTTAAACTGTTTTTCAGCCGTCAGTCTTTCCGCATCACCACTCTCCAAATCTGTCATTTTTCTAAATGATTCAAGCGGAAATTTTGAATCGATAGCTATATTGCCGCTAGGCTCAGGTAAAAACAACATGCAATCAACACGAGTGCTGTTACTTAAGGTATGCTGAAACGAAAAACTATTTTCAGGCATCACATTTCGGACCAGCGCGTTTAGTTGCACTTCACCGAATGCACCCCGCGATCGCTTGTCTGCCAAAACTTCCTGTAGACTCACTACACTACCGGATAGTTCCGTGATTTTTTTCTGCGCCTCATCAATCATTGCCAGGCGTTTAACCACATCAGCAAAGGTAGCTGTGGTTTTTTCAAATCCATCGCTCAGGCGCTTATCCACCTGTCCCGATATTTCTTTTAAGCGCTCATCGGTTGAGCGAGTTAGTGCGTCAACTTTCTTACCCAGATCATTACCACTTTGCACCAGCGCCTCAGTCACCTGCTTACGCACTTCTGCCATACCCTGGGTTAAATTTTCCTGCTGTATTTTTAATGAATCAAGCTGCCGCGCATCGAATGACTCGCGATGTTTATTCAAACTTTGCTGCAATACTTCATTACTGCTATTCAATCGTTCCGACAATAGATGACTTAGCTCACCCATGCGTTTTTCCTGTGAACTTTTTAATTCACTGACTCTTTCAATCATCTGGCTTTGCATCTCAGACATCAGTTGAAACTGCTGTAACTTCGCCTCAGCCATTTGCTCTTGCTGGGCCTGCGCCTGATCTTGTTGCATTTGGTTAAAGTTATTTTTAAACACATTAAATTGACGATTTAACCACCACAAATTCAGCGCCAGGCTCACCAGCAGACCCACCATCAACATCGCACTAATAATAATTAAATCGTTATTCATATATTCTCGTTTAAATTTTTATTCAATATTTCTCACACCACAAAACATGCTCACCACATGATTTTTACACTGGAACAACGTAACATAACATAATGACAAATATTCTTCTCACCGGTATTGCGACACTCGATATCATTAACCAGCTCCCCAGCTACCCCGCAGAGGACAGTGAAGTTCGCGCCACGGCCCAGCACATTCAAACCGGTGGCAATGCCAGTAACACTGCAATTGTAATGCAGCAACTGGGTTTAAACACCCACTTATTCGCCAGCCGTGCAGACGACATTAATGCCCAACAGATATTTTCATCTCTAAATGCCCAGCATGTTAATACCGAGTTTTGCAACACCCAGAAAAACAGTGCGACGCCTACCTCGTATATTACGCTTAACACCTCCAATGGCTCCCGCAGTATTGTACATTATCGAGATTTAGCTGAATTACAGGCCTGTGATTTTTTTGCACTAAACCTTGATAATATAAACTGGTTTCATTTTGAAGCCAGAGCCTGCGAGCAACTTGAGCTGATGTTGAAACACGCAACCACCTTTAAAAAGCCCATCTCTATCGAGCTTGAAAAGGATCGTGAGGGCATTAATGACATTATGCAATATGCCGATGTTTTGTTCATTTCCAAACCCTTTGCTTTGAGCCGTGGATTTAAACATGCCAGTGAATGCCTCCAACACTTTGCTAAGCGGTTTCCCGCCGCTATTATCACCTGCACCTGGGGAAACCAGGGCGCATGGTTAGCTCACCAGTCACTTATCATTCATCAGCCTGTCATTCAGATTCACAAAGTGTGTGAAACCCTCGGCGCAGGTGACACGTTTAATGCCGGGTTTATCGCCTCGCTGATTAAAAACAAAAATACTCAGCAAGCCCTGATGTTTGCCTGTAAACTTGCTGCCCAAAAATGTGCTCAATTTGGGTTTAGTCACTTAAGCATCCCAGACATAAACACATGAATATAATCACATGAAAAAATATTTTACATATATTAGGACCTCGCATGACTCAGCAACTATGCCATATTGATGATTTAACTGACCCCGGAGCAAAAGGCTTTTCACTCAAACAGGGCCGCAAAGAACGACTTTTATTTTTGGTTAAAAAAGACAATCAGGTTTACGCCTATGAAAATCAGTGCCCCCATGCGGGCATTAATCTTGAATGGCAGGAAGATGATTTTTTGGACCTCGACAAACACTACATTCAGTGCTCGGTTCACGGCGCACTCTTCAAGATTGAAAATGGTGACTGTGCGGGTGGCCCCTGCAATGGCGAAGGCCTGACATCCGTTAATATTGAGACAGATGAAGACGGAAATATCACTTTACTGGTTTAACTTTTACTGGTTTAACTTTCACTGGTTTAACTTTTACTGGCATCACCTGGATACCGTCAACCGTTTTTAGCACAGCACTTCTTAAATTTCCGCCCACTGCCACAGGGGCACGGCTCGTTTCTACCTGGCGGACTAAACTGATACTGAGTAGATGACTCCATCTGCTCACCATCCACATAAAACCATTGCCCATCCTCAAACACGAAACGACTCCGCTCATGCATTTGCCCCGTAACGCCAGCTTTGTTAAACCCGGCAACGAATTCAACGTAGGCGGTATTATGTTTTGGCGCAGTGCTGGACAGCACCTTTAGCCCGCTCCATTTTAGTGATACCTCTAATTCCAGCGTTTTCGGACGATAACTCATATGCCAGCTACTTAATATGTATTGTGTGCGCCCAAGGGCATAAGCACTGTAACGAGAGCGCATTAACTGCTCCGCACTGGTTGCGAGGTCTATCCCATCAATTAGCCGTAAACAGCAGGTTTTAGCCGCTTTTTTACTCCCACAGGGGCAGGCTAAAGAGTTGTTTTTTCTTGCTTTATTCATAAGATATTGATTTTAATACTATTGTGCAACTTGTCTACCATTCTAACGATTTCATCTTTTTCCGCCCATTAGTATTGACATTTATTCCTTCAAATCGTATTGTAAGTGAACGATCACTAACTTGATCTATATGTTTATTGTTAACCAAATTTATTAAGGAGAAACTCATGAGTTTCGATGCTGAACTAGACGCTAAAGGCTTAAACTGCCCACTTCCTATCCTACGTGCAAAGAAAGCCATTACTGCACTATCTGCTGGTCAGGTACTAAAAATTATCGCTACTGACCCAGGTTCAGTAAAAGACTTCGAAGCATTCTGCAACCAAACAGGTAACGAGCTACTTTCAAGTGCCGAAGCCAATGGTGCTTTCGAATTCATGATTAAAAAGTCTTAATTGACGATTTAATTTAAAAGCGCCGAGCATGCCTAACAACATTTGTTGATTATCATGGTCGGCGTTTTTTTATTTCTACAGACCTTATAATTTAGCGTCCAGAACATTGGCTAAACGACTTTCCGCAGAAGAGCGTCGCGCCTCTATCATCAAGGTTGCTAAGCGCCTGTTTGCTCACAGCGGCTTTCACGGTGTATCTATCGACGAAATTGTAAAAGAAGTTGGGGTTAGCCCGGCAATACTTTATCGACATTTCGAATCAAAAGACGAGCTTTACGAAGCCGTATTACAAGAATTTTCTGCCACACGTGAGTCTTATGTCGCCGCGGTTGTCGCGGATGATAATGGCTTTGAGCAAGTACTGCGTGGCATGACCACGGTTTTCGTATCAAGCATTATGAATCACCCTGATATGTTAAAAATGGAGATGCATTCGCAGCTAGAGGGCTCTGAAGCCAGCCTCGAATTTTTTCTCAATCGCTGGAAAAGTTTCACCGACTATATCGAATATAATCTCAACGAGTTACAATCACAGAAGAAAATAAAACCCATTAATGCGAAAGCAGCTGCATTAATTTATCAGGGTATTATTCGCGAAGTTTTATTACAAAAATGTATACCATCAACTGACCGCTTTCCAGACACGCCGGTTGCGATTTTGGTTGATGATGTCATCACTTTGTTTATGAAAATCATTGAAGTTAACTAGGGAGCCCTGAAGTACACCAGTGTACTCCAGGGCACCTCTGAACAACCTATTGCACAAGGACATATAAAAATGCTAACCAAATTTATTATTACTTTTTCGCTATTATTTTTTTCTTTAAATATTTATGCCGCGAATCCGCAAGTCAGAATCATCACCAATAAGGGCAATATTGAATTAACGCTCAATCAGGAAAAAGCACCAAAATCGGTGAAGAATTTTCTACGTTATGTAAACAGTGGCCACTACACTAACACCGTATTCCATCGGGTAATAAAAGGTTTTATGATACAGGGCGGTGGCTACAATAAACAATTTCAAAAGAAACACACAGAACAGGCAATCGTAAATGAAGCCGACAACGGTTTAAAAAATGACCGCGGAACAATTGCCATGGCGCGCACTAATGTTCCTCATTCAGCCACTGCACAGTTTTTTATTAATACGGCAAACAACATTCCTTTAAATCATACGGGTCAAACAATGAGTGGCTGGGGTTATGCGGTTTTTGGAAAGGTCACCAAAGGCATGGCAGTTGTAGACAGCATTGAGAAAACACGAACCGGCTCCAAACCTCCGTTTTACCAGGATGCACCACTAGAAGATGTTATTATTCAGAAAATTGAAATTATTACTGAATAATAATTCTGGTTGCCGCAAGTAGAAAAAATACTGCAGCCTTTATGCTTCGATTTTTTAATTGTATTTTAATCTGCTAGTGGCACACCGAAAACATTCTAATGAATAAGCCCATAATTAAACATGCCCGTTACCCAAAATAGTGCGTGGCACCGAAACATAATGCCCCTGCACATGATCTATTCCACATATTTTAAGTAAGCGTAAAATCTCCGGGCTTTCAACATATTCCGCCACGGTATAACGCCCTAATGAATGCGCCACATCATTCATTGCCGTCACGATAGCCCTGTCAATAGAACCTCTGGCCATGTCCTGCACAAACTGCCCATCAATTTTAACAAAGTCAGCCGGCAAGCATTTTAGCTGTGAGAAAGAACAAAACCCTGAACCAAAATCATCTAAGGAAAAACGACAGCCCAACCATTTCATCTCATCAATAAAGTGACTTGCCGATTCAAAATTAGCAATTGCACAGGTTTCGGTCACTTCAAATATTAAGGACTGGGGGTTAACGTCATATTGCTTTATCAAGGCTTTAATCTTTTCCAAACTATCGTCAGCATTCAGTGTATGTCCGGATAAATTTATCGAGAATGAAATATTACTTCTTTCTTTCTGTAATTTCTGAAGCGTCTCTAAGGCTTTATTCATCACCCACATATCCACATCGCACATTAAATTAAACCGCTCTGCGGTCGGAATAAATGCATCAGGATAATACAGGTCACCATTGTCACCCTGCATCCGCAATAACAATTCATAGTGCAAATGATTTTTTTTATCACTGGCATACTGATCCCAGATTGCACCATCTTCTGCGGGCAAGCGATTCAAATTAACCAGACTCAAATCCAGAATAGGCTGAAAATGTAAAATGAATTTGTTTTTCTCCATAGCGTCTCGCAGACGTTGCGACCAGCCTAATTCACTACCCATTACATTCTTTTCATCATTATTCTGTTCATATAAATGCGATTGATTTCGACCACTGCGTTTCGCTATATGGCAGGCAATATCCGCATTCGCAAGTATGTCGCCTGACGTCATGTTCGGGCTTTCCATCATTGCAATACCAAAGCTGCCATTAACATTATAGGTTTCACCTGCATAAGTGAAATTGCACTTCTCTAACACTTTTCGAAAAGTTTCAGTCACTACAATGGCAGAATCTTCATCAACATCTTTAAGAACAATGGCAAATTCATCACCACCCAGGCGCGCAAGAATATCTTTGGGACGCAATTTTGCAGACAGTAATTTGGCAATCTCTACTAATAGCTTATCACCCGCATCATGGCCCGCCGTATCATTGATATATTTAAATCGATCCAGATCCAGATAAACCAGCGCACTCATTTCGCTACCCGATTTTACTCGATTCACTTCCGAGTCTAACTGGTCTTCAAAATAGCGCCGGTTACACAACCGCGTTAAATGGTCATGGGTAGCCTGCCAGTGTAATTTTTCTTCGAGCATTTTACGTTGTGAAATATCTCGAAATGCTATGACTGAACCTTCTTGTATATCATTTATATTTAATGGGTAAACCGTGCACTCAACCGGCACCGGCTTTCCCGACTCGTGCTTAAAAGTTGTTTCCCAGCAACGCAGCTCAACACTATTACCGTAGGCTCGATACAATCTATCACTACTTAACAGCTCTTCATTAATATTGTAATGAAATGCATCTTTTGCCTTTTCACCAATGACCGTCGATGCTTCAAATTTACCCACAATATTTAATGCAGCAGGGTTAACAAAAGTGACCTTGCCATCATTATTAACCCCGTAAACGCCCTCTCCCACTGATTCTAAAATACTCGCCAGGCGCTCACGCTCCGCTTCAATGTGATTTTGCACTTCAATAAACCGGCTCATTGAGGTGATGCGCGATAGAAATAATTCTTCCGCCTCATTTTTAAACATACATTCGACTGCACCGGCCTGCAGACAATCTTTAATCACCTCATCGAGGTAAGTGCCGGTAATAACCGCGGTGCGAATTTTTGAGGTGCGCTCATCATCGCGCAACTTTTGGCATAACACATAGCCATTTTGATCTGGCATAAAATAATCAACAATGGCCAGGTCAAAATCTTGCTTCAATGCAATTTCAAATGCCTCGTCAACCGAGCTTGCCGTTTCAGTGATATACCCATTACGGTTTAACAAACGCTGGTAGTAGTGGCGAATACTGACTGAGTCATCAACAAATAAAACACGAATGGGATTTTTTAATGAGCTCACCGGATGGCTATGCTCCTGCGTCACTTCCGGACCCAGTAACTTTTGCAGCGTCGCAACCGACTCCTGATAATTTTCCCAGGGAATAAGTGCCGTGTATCTGCGACGACTCATCCAGTTAAGCACGTCAATTTGGGCATCGTGAGATAGCACCAGAACCGGCACTTCTGAAAATTTTTCACACTCCATTAAGCCGACCAGGCGATCAACATCTTTATGCTGATCGTAATTCGGCCAACCAATAATTACAGCCTGAAACCTGTCTTGCGACTCATCCAGTGTTTCATAAGCCACATCAAAACTTTCCAGAGCCATTATTTCAAAGCCCTGTTTATGTAAAATTTTTACCAGTATGTATCTTAATGTTGCCGACTCTTCAACCAGAAGAATGAGCTGTTTTTCACTCTCAACTACCATTATTTGAGTAACCTTTAAAAACCACTCATTCGGGTGATGAGCTTAGATAATCCCTATTATTTTAGAGCCGTTTAATTTTAAACTAACACAAAACCGTGCGTGTTTAAATTTACTCTAACCTTAGGATAGTATCACTTAGGCCTTATCACCAGCCAATTGTTGATTTTGCTCTATTCTTCGGCGCAACCAACCGCTGGCAATCGCCGCAGTTAAAATACACCAAACGGCAAACAACGCACCGGGCAGCGCCGATTCTGCTGGGAAATGTTTTAATGCCAACGCCACTCCCATTCCCGCATTTTGCATACCCAGCTCTATCATTAAGGTAATTCGATACAGGTGACTAAAACCGTATAGTTTGGCTAACCACCAACCAACAAGATAACCAAGCAAATTTACCAGCACCACGCCCGCCATTACCGGCATTGCCATTTGCGCAATTCGCCCCTGATTTGCGGCCACCGCATAACTACAAATAATAATGATAGCCAGCGCAGCCACCCCGGGAGCAATATCTCTCGCGGTTTGTAAATGCTTACCCAGTTTCTTTTGCAGCAACAACCCCATGAGCAGCGGCAACAATACGGTTTTAACAATGGTAATGGTTAAGGGCCAAAATTCGACCGGCATAATCGCGCCGCCCAAATACTTTACTAATAAGGGTGTCAGCACAGGTGACATTAATGTCGCGACTGTGGTGAGGGTCACCGAAAAGGCCACCGCACCTCCGGCTAAATACACAATAACATTACTGGCCATGGCGCCTGGGGCACAACCCACAATAATAAAGCCGATAGCAATCGCCGGGCTAAACCCCGGATATTGGGCAACCACCCACACCAACAGGGGCATCACGCTAAACTGGCTCAACACCCCTAACGCCACGCGTTTGGGCTGTACTATTTCAGCTTTCAGATCTTGCGCGTCAATCACTAAACCCAACGAGAACATGGTTGCTGCAAAAAACCACAGAAAATAATCTTTAAAAATTAGAAATAAGGGGGGATAAAAATAGGCCAGCACCGAGCCAGACAAAGTTAATAACGCTAACTGACGAGAGATAATTGAGAAAATTTTCTTCATAATTGCCTGCTTTAAATTCTGCCGGCTCAGCTTAACCGATCGATATAACGAAGGCGACTATTTGTATTGCTATATAAACCAGGCCATACGCAATGCCATTAAGTTAAGATTTTTTATGGAGGTGCGGCTTTAGCCGCGCAAATAAAGTAACTATGAAATCAGCTAGTTAATGCGCGACTAAACTCGCACCTCCAGAGTGATTATCCTTAACTTAATGGCATTGAGGCCATACCCTGTTATTGCAGGCACAAAAAAGCCGGCTGCATGAGCCGGCTTTTAAGCTTAATGCCCTAACAGCTTAACTGCCGCCGCACTTGCCACCACCACACTTACCTTCTTTCTTTTTATCGCCGCCACATTTACCTTCTTTTTTGTCTCCGCCGCACTTACCTTCTGGCTCAGAAGACATAGAAAGCTGTGAGCCCGTGTCTAAATCAGACATACCAAACGGATTTTCAGCCGCCTGTAATGAGAATGATAAAGAAGCTGCAAATAACGCAGCCAGTGTAATTGAGATTAATTTATTCATGTTATAACTCCTAGGAAAATCTTTTAATTTGCCAAATCAGGTTTAGCTCCAATCGGGCGTGGGTTGTTTAAACCAGTCAGCATGACTAGCAACACATTAATTACGTGCTGGCAAGTTAGAGCAAGCGCTGTTAAATCGGTTCATAAAAAATTATCACAAGATTATCACTTTTCTCATTTAAGGCATTTTTTAACGAAAAACGCCCATTTATTCTATCGTTTTCAGGCCTTTTTTAATCGCTGCAACCACCGCATCTTCAATTTCCTGCAATACGGGCAACGCTTTTGACTGGCCTCCTACGGCCGTCGGCCGAACAAAAACCACCGATGTTTTCCCCGATTTTTCGTATAAACTCAAACTTAGCGGGCACAGGGCCAGCATATCCGGGTCGGCATTGCTGACTTTATTGGCATACCAGCCGTTACAAAAAACCATGCTGCGAATACTATCGAGCTTATTCCGGTTATAGTCATCACCCCATTTTTCTGCAAAGCGCGCAATATTTTTACTAATAGAAGGCTCAAACACCACATAAAATCGCGACTCTTCTAATCCCTGATATACCGCCGCATACACCTTTTCCATTGGCTGGTTTATAACCTGTTTATAAATGCCGGGCTGCGCGGTCTGTGCATTGAGTTGTACATTGAGCTGCACAAATAACAAACTGAAAATAAATAAACTAATTCGGATTTTTTTAATCATGTGATTTCTCCCTTTGAGATAGGTAGAATACACTAAAATTAAATAACAGGATTTCCAAGTGAGCAATACTTCCAACTTTCCCTGGTTGCGCATGCGACGTATGCGCCGTGATGATTTTAGCCGTCGCCTGATGCGCGAACACCAGTTAACGGCCAGTGACTTTATCTATCCGTTATTTGTGCTTGAAGGTGAAAACCAGAGAGAAGCCGTACCCTCTATGCCTGGCGTTGAGCGTCTCAGCATCGACCTGATTCTCGAAGAGGCCAGGCAGTGCGTTGAGTTAGGCATACCGGTTATTGCTCTGTTTCCTGTCGTGGGTTCCGAAAAAAAATCTGACGATGCAGCAGAAGCCTTTAACCCGAATGGTTTAGCACAACGCGCCGTGCGCGCATTAAAATCGGCCTACCCGGAGCTTGGCATTATGACCGACGTGGCACTCGACCCGTTTACGACTCATGGGCAGGATGGGTTAATTGACACCACCGGCTATGTGCTCAACGATGAAACCACCGAAGTACTTTGCAAGCAGGCCATTTCACACGCCGAAGCCGGTGCCGATATTGTCGGCCCATCGGATATGATGGATGGCCGCATCGGTGAAATTCGCGAAGCACTGGAATCCAGCGGTCATATATATACCCGCATCCTCGCTTACTCGGCAAAATACGCATCGAGTTTTTATGGCCCGTTTAGAGATGCGGTGGGTTCAGCCGGCAATTTAAAAGGTGGCAATAAATATACCTATCAAATGGACCCTGCCAATTCTGATGAAGCCATTCGAGAAGTGTCGCTGGATTTACAGGAAGGCGCGGATATGGTGATGGTGAAACCCGGCATGCCTTATTTAGATATTGTACGTCGCGTAAAAAATGAATTGGCCGTGCCTACCTATGCCTATCAGGTGAGTGGTGAATATGCCATGTTAAAAGCCGCTGCACAAAATGGCTGGCTTGATGAAAAAGCCTGCGTGCTTGAATCGTTAATGTGTTTTAAACGCGCGGGAGCAGATGGTATTTTAACTTACTTTGCTAAAGACGCGGCACGCTGGTTACAAGAATAAGTTTATGACTAAAAACACTAGCAACCTATACGCGGTAATCGGCAATCCCATCGCGCATAGTAAATCTCCCGTCATACACACTGAATTTGCAAAACAAACTCAGCAATCATTAACCTATACCGCAGAACTCGTTGAGATTGGGCAGGTAAAAAATTTCATTAATCGCTTTCGCCAAAATAACGGTAAAGGCTTAAATGTAACCGTCCCCTTTAAACTCGATGCATTTGAACTGGCAACGGATTTAACAGACCGCGCACAACGAGCCGGCGCAGTGAATACGCTAACGTTAAAAGATAATAAAATTTTCGGCGATACAACCGATGGTGTTGGTTTATTAAATGACCTGACTAAAAACCATCAACAAATCATCAAAAATAAAACCATCTTAGTGGTGGGTGCGGGCGGTGCGGTACGTGGCATTTTAGAACCCCTGTTACTTGAATCACCCAAAAACCTTTTGATTGTGAATCGCACGGTTTCAAAAGCCCAGCAACTTGCAGATGATTTTTCCCGCTTTGGAAACATTAGCGCCTGCGGTTTTGATGATTTAAAAAACAAAAAATTTGATTTAATTATTAATGGCACATCTGCCAGCCTAAGCGGCGAGCTACCACCACTTGCAGATAACTGTTTTAACGAAAACGCCTGCGCCTATGACATGATGTATGCAAAACAACCAACCGTGTTTATGCAATGGGCAAAGCAACAGGGGGCAAGCATTATTTTAGATGGTCTGGGTATGTTGGTTGAGCAGGCTGCGGAAGCGTTTTTTATCTGGCGAGGTAAAAGGCCAGACACTCAAAATGTTATTCGACTGTTACGTTAAGCATAAATAATTATTTAATATAACTTATCCCTGATAAATAGTTTAACTGATTTTAAACACTAAATACGTCAATCTGGAATTCAGCGACTGTTAACCCAATCACTGAATTACCTATATCACTGCCCCCCAATAAAAGTCATAAACCTGTTGAGGTAGCACCGACAACCTAAGGAAGCACCACCTGCATCTCAGCAGATTTCCATGCAGCAACGCCACCATTAATATTTTTAATATTTTTAAACCCCATTTGCTGCATAACTAAGGCGGCCATTGCTGAACGCCCGGAAGTTGCACACAATAACAACCACTTTTTATCACGGTCCTGCATGGTCGCATTTTTTCCCGGATACTGATGGTCACTTGCCGCTTCTATCACACCACGAGGCAAGTTCATTGCGCCGTCAATTGTACCCGAGGCAAATTCGGCTGGCTCACGCACATCGAGCACCTGATAACCGTCATCCAGTAAAGCCACAACCTCTGACACTTCTACTTCTGTTATTTGTGATTTTGCGTCTTTAACAAAATCCATTAAGGTTTTTTCTTCACTCATAAAATTTTCTCTTATTAATATTTATTGATAATATTCATTGATAATATTCATTGATAATAATTATTGCGGCACAACTGGCGAAGTTTGCCTGGTAGTCGACTGCCTGCTAGTCAACTGCCTGATAATCAATTGCTGTTAATTTTTTTCAACCGGCTTATCTGTTGACTTTTCGGCTGGCATTTCAGCCGACGTGGCTTGTGTTTCAATTTGCGGCTGCAACTCTAGCTTTGGAACCACGTATTCAAACTCACTCAAATCAATGACATTCCCACCTTCATCTAATACCGACACTTGCCACTTACCCGCCCAGCTCGATAACATGTTTTTACTTGACCAGGTTCGCCAGCGATCCGCATTAACCTGAAAACTCACCTCTGCCATAACCTGCCCATTATATTCCCAACGATGGGTAATTGTCCGTCCATTTAGTCCGCTTATTTCTGTGAAATAGTAAATGCGCGTCACATCAACAGAAATTTCTTTTAATTCAGTTAGCGGTTCTTTATTCACAATTTCAGTGGTAAACGCACTTCTGGAAATACCGGCCGCTTGAACTACACAACCAAAAAATATAAAACTAACCCATAAAATATTGAAGACTTTTTTCATTTTAATCCCCTATCAATTTTTATACACGAAATGCTTTACACTAATTTCACTTTCTGCCGGATATTTTTTTCTGATTATTTTTTTCTGATTTTTTTACGCATTATTTTTTAATTCGCCTGCTTTAATATTGAACCCTAAAACAATACAAATAGAAGCCTTATAAATAATCATTTTTTAATTTAACGTAGTGCTGCGCCGAATAAAGTAAAAAATCTTTTTCTTTTTGCTTTAACTCCCGCGCCTGTCTTGCCGGTGTACCGACATATAAAAACCCGCCAACCAATTCTTTACCCGGTGACACCACACTGCCAGCACCCACCATCGCACCTTTTCTAATAATGGCGCCATCGAGAATCACTGATCCCATGCCGATTAAACATTCATCTTCAATCGTACAGGCATGAATAACGGCACCGTGCCCGACCGTAACATCGTTACCAATGTTCAATGCATTGCCCTGTGCACTTAATGGCCCTTTATGCGTGACATGCAACACACTTCCATCCTGGATATTTGTGCGATCTCCAATACGGATAAAGTTAACATCGCCGCGAATGGCGACCATTGGCCAGATTGAACAATCTTCGCCAATCACCACATCACCTATAACGCAGGCAGCCGGGTCAATATAACTTTGTTGTCCAATTGTTGGTGTAATATTCTTGAAGGGTCTGATGTTATTCATTTTAATGGCTATTTATGTAAACAGAACAGTTAAGGGTTGGTCAGGATGGCATAGCGTAACCCGCCGAGCCATTTTATAAAAGGGGTATCTGGCTCAGCCGGGATGGTTAATTTTGCATTTTTCTAGCTTACAAATTAACTCGGCATGCTTAAAAATTCATCAGCTTTATGCTCACCTGACTGTTTTCTCAACAACGCAGCACGAATCATTTCCATTAATTCATCCGTAGATGACATTTTGTTAATGACGCCTTTATCAATCCAGAGTTTGATTTCCTGCTTATCATCTTTGATAAAAATGGCGGGAAACTCAACGCCCTCAATACTTTCTTTTGCGCCGTGCAACGTCACAAACTCATCCCGGTGAAGAAACTCAATCTGTGCATCGAGATCCTTTAAAAAGGTGGTCCATTCCTCTCGCGCCTGAAAATAACCATGGGTTAAGGTACACAAATTGCACTGATAAGTATCGGGTGAAAATACTTTATGAGCAATATCCGACAGCGTATTAAATACACCACTATCCGCGTTATAGACAAAAATCAAATTCATAAAAACTCCGTTATCGACAAGAAAAAGAGGGAAATTCCATTACTGAACACTCACGCTAAGTATAGCTAATGTTTAATTGTTTAGGGCATTTTTTATACCGATTGTTCTACCGGGTAACCGGCGCTTTTCCATTCGGGAAACCCTTCTTCCAGTCGACTCGCCTTCAACCCTTGTGCACGTAGCTTTTCTACCGCATCAAATGACAAAATACAGTGCGCGCCACGGCAGTATGCAACCACTTCCAGACTGGCATCAAGAGCCTGTAAATGTTTTTCCAACTCTGCGGGAGGCACATTAATCGCCCCGGGCACATGCCCGGCGGCAAATTCTTCAGGGGGACGCACATCAATTACCGTCACCAAACCCTGATTAACCCGCTCCATTAGTTCGTCTCTGGGCACCGGTTCTAGCTCATCTTTTACGCTTAAATAGGTATCAACCAGCTGGTTAACATCGGCTAAATGGCGCTCACCAACCTGCCTGAGCAAGTTCAGTAAATCCACCACATCGTCGCCACTAATGCGGTAAAACACCTTTAGCCCCCGTTTCGAACTACTCACCAGGCCCACCTGCCGCAGCTGTTGTAAATGCTGAGAAGTATTTGCCACGCTCAGGCCAGACAACCTGGCCAGCTCATCAACACTGCGCTCAGCCTGTGCCAAAAACTCCAGCAGCTCTAAACGATTTCCATTGCTCAGCGCTTTGCCAACCCGGGCAAACTGCGCAAACAGATCTTGTTTGAACATCACTTTCTCCAAAATTAGACGCTAAATCAACCACCTATTCATTTTAAAGTGGCACCTCTCTTCTTAATCTATTCCTCTTATCTATTCCTCTTATCTATTCCTCTTATGTATTCCTCTTGACTCACTAAGAAATCCAGACGATACTACTATTCAATTAATCAATTGAATAGTATTCTATTATTGAAATTATAGTCTACTATCCCAATAACAGGCAAGCCGTTAACACCAAGAGTAAAAGCACCATGTCCGATAGTAGTTACCCAATACTGGCGTTAATCACACAGCACGAAACAGCCATTCGCCTGAGTTTTTTCATTGGCATGTTATTGCTCATCGGCCTGTGGGAGGTTTTGGCCCCTCGCCGCGCACCGAAACTCTCAAAATTACTGCGCTGGAGCAATAACCTGGGCCTGGTATTTTTAAACAGCCTTATACTGCGACTGATTTTCCCGGTCGCCGCAGTCGGTATGGCCGCATTTGCCCAGCAACACGGCTGGGGGCTGCTCAATTACTATACCATTCACCCCTTACTCGCCATTGCCATATCCGTCATCGCCCTGGATTTTATTATTTATCTACAGCATGTTTTAGTGCATGCGGTGCCCGTATTGTGGCGCTTGCACCGGGTGCATCATGCTGATCTGGATTACGACGTGACCACCGGCGCACGCTTTCATCCCATAGAAATTATATTATCCATGCTGATAAAACTGGCCACCATCGTGGTGCTTGGCCCACCGGTAGTCGCGGTCATTGTGTTTGAAGTAACGCTTAATGCGATGGCGATGTTTAATCACGGCAATATTGGTTTGCCCAGCAAACTGGATAAACTTTTACGCTTTTTCATCGTCACACCTGATATGCACCGCATACACCACTCGATTGAAGATGATGAAACCAACAGCAACTTTGGCTTTAACCTAAGCTGGTGGGATCGCCTGTTTGGCACCTACCGTGAAGCGCCCCGCGCCGGACAGCTTAATATGCAAATTGGCATCCACGATTTTAACGACGTCAAACAAACCAACTGGATCACTGGCATGCTCATGTTGCCGTTTATTGGCAAAATAAAGGGCTATGTCATTAACCGCCGGCAGTGGAAGTCACCGCAGTAAAATAAGGCTGCCCCCAATGCCAGTAAATTAAGGATAATCACTCTGGAGGTGCGACTTCAGTCGCGCATTAACTAGCTGATTTCATAGTCACTTTATTTGCGCGGCTAAAGCCGCACCTCCATAGAGAAAGCCTTAACTTAATGGCATTAAGACTGACCCACATGATTAAAACCCGGAAAACATAATCGCTCTCTTAGAAAAAACGCCGCAGCGGGTAAATTAAACACATTACACCGCACGCCTGTTTTTTCAAAAAGGCAACACAATATTTGATACAATAAATTTCCCCCACAGGTAATACCATGCATTCAACCTTAATTCGTTTCACTCTGTTCAGCCTTTTAATCATCGGCATTGCTCTCGGCTTTTTTTACCGTGATCAATTAGACCCCACCTCTTTACAAAACTGGATAGAAAACGCCGGCACCGCAGCGCCCATTATTTTTATGCTGATTTATATTGCGGGCACCGTTTTATTTTTACCCGGCTCGGTGCTCACATTACTCGGTGGCGCATTATTTGGCCCGATCATTGGTACCCTCATTAACCTTAGCGCTGCAACTATCGGCGCAATGATTGCGTTTTTAATTTCACGTTTTCTGGGAGCCGACTGGGTTGCTAAAAAAATGGCATCCGGTAATGACGGCCGCTTAAAACAAATCATAAACGGCGTAGATAATGAAGGCTGGCGTTTTGTTGCTTTCACTCGCCTGGTGCCCATATTTCCCTTTAATCTATTAAACTATGCACTGGGCCTCACCAAAATCAGCCTTACTCAATACAGCATCGCCAGTTTTATTTGCATGTTTCCCGGTGCGCTCGCTTACACTTACCTGGGCTACATCGGTAAAGAAGCCGCAACCGGTGGAGATGGCTTAATTCAAAAAGCCTTGCTGGCACTGGCACTACTTGCCATTGTTGCCTTCATTCCACGATTAATAAATAAATATCGCCAGCCGGATATGCAAAGCGTTGAGGAACTAAAGTCACAACTTGATAACAAACAGGATATACTTTTACTCGATGTGAGAAATGTCGCCGATTTTAATGGTGAACAGGGGCACATAAAACAGGCAACACTTTTGCCACTTGAAGTTTTAAAAGCAGAACTGTTGCAGCCCACGGCGAAATTAAATGCGTTTAAGAGCAAACCCGTCGTCACCATTTGTCGCACCGATAGACGCTCAAGTCAGGCCGCGAAAATATTAACCGACATGGGTTTCGATAACGTAAAAGTCGCTCGCATGGGCATGACTGACTGGAATAAAAATCAGTACCCACTAGATGAGTAAATGATTAAATGAGTAAATGAGTAAATGAGTAAATGATTAAATATTTGGATGATTTAGTAGAAACCCTTATTTAGGCAACACATAAAATGCACGATACTAAACCTTTATTATTAGACACAACATTTCCAAAGTTGCAACGAAATCAACTCGACACATTGCAGGTTAATTTAGGCTACATCTGCAACCAGAGCTGCAATCACTGCCATGTTAATGCCGGGCCAAAGCGCACCGAAACCATGTCGCTTGAAAACATTAATGCCATCTTAAATTTCATAAAAAAACATGCCATTAAAAAACTCGATTTAACCGGCGGTGCCCCCGAGTTAAATGAGCATTTTCGTTATTTAATTCGCGAAGCACGAGCATTAGGCGTCGATATTATTGACCGCTGCAACTTAACGGTTTTATTTGAAGATGAACAACAGGAGCTTGCCGCATTTTTAGCCGACAACCAGGTTGAAGTCGTTGCCTCTTTACCCTGTTACACCAAAGACAATGTAGACCTGCAACGGGGGAAAGGCGTTTTTGATGACAGCATTCGCGGCCTACAGAAATTAAATGCCTTAGGTTATGCAGTAAAAGATAGCGGACTTATCTTAAATTTAATGTATAACCCCATGGGGGCTTTTTTACCGCCTTCACAAAATACACTCGAACAGGAATACAGGGAAAAATTGCAGCAGGATTTTAATATCGAATTCAGTAATTTATTTACCTTAACCAATATGCCGATTATGCGTTTTGGCAGCACCCTCGTCAGCAAGGGCGAATTCGATCAATATCTAGACCTGTTAAAATCATCTCACTGTGATGATAATTTACAAACCGTCATGTGTAAAAACCTGATCAGTATTGACTGGCAAGGCTATGTTTTCGACTGTGATTTTAACCAGATGCTTGACATGCCCAGCAGTGCTTCAGAAAAAAACAGAACTCATATTTCAGAACTCTGCTTAAATAGTTTGATGCAAACACCCATAAAAATTGGTGATCATTGCTATGGCTGCACCGCAGGTAGCGGTTCAAGCTGCGGCGGCGCATTAAACTAAAACAGTAAATATGAGCACATTAAAATTATCAATCATTATCCCCTGCCTCAATGAAGCTAAAAACATTGTCGCAACGCTTTCACGTTTACAAAGTTTACGCGCGCGCGGCCACGAAGTTATTTTAAGTGATGGTGGCAGCCGCGATAAAACAGTTGAGTTAGCACGCGCACTCGTTGATCACTGCATTGATTCAGCCACCGGCCGAGCTGCGCAAATGAATGCCGGTGCAATAACAGCCAGTGGTGATATTTTATGTTTTTTACATGCCGATACGCTGGCACCTGAAAATATCGATAAAATAATTTTAAACGCATTGAGTTCAAGCACTAAAATTAAAACGCCTCAATGGGGCTTTTTTTGCATTCAACTCAGTGGTGCAGCCTGGCCGTTTCGAATTATTGAACGTTTAATTAATATTCGCTCATGCACAACGCACATTGCAACCGGTGATCAGGGAATTTTTATTCAAAAGGCATTATTCAACCAACTATCTGGGTTTGCCGACATTCCGTTAATGGAAGACATAGAGCTCACTAAACGCCTTAAAAAAATCGCACAACCAGTCTGCATTAAACACAACAGGCTAATCACCTCGAGTCGGCGCTGGGAAAAACACGGCATCATTCGCACCGTGATCTTAATGTGGAAGTTACGCCTGGCGTATTTTTTAGGCACCAACGAAAGCATGCTTTCTAAAGCATACGTTACACATGAAAAAAAACACTAAACAGCTCATCGTATTTATTAAAAGCCCGGAACCGGGTAAATGCAAAACCCGACTCATGCCCTTTTTAAGTGCTAAACAAGCCAGTGAGTTTTATAAATCATTGGTGATCACGTGTTTAGACAATTTAGCATCATTATCTGAAACCCCTATCGCACTCTACACCTACCCCGATTCCGGCCACCCTTTTATTCAGGCGATTAACAACAATTACCCCGTTACTTTACATAATCAAAGTGGTAATAATTTGGGTGAACGAATGCACCATGCAATTAACGCATCTTTAAAAACCCATAACCAGTGCGTGTTAATTGGCACAGACTGCCCGTTAATTGATACGGCCTATATTAATGATGCATTTAATTCACTGCAACAACATGATATGGTATTTGGCCCGGCTGAAGACGGTGGCTATGTTTTAGTGGGCGCCACAAAAACACAGACAAATATTTTTTCGAATATTAATTGGGGCACAAATAAAGTGTTACAGCAAAGCCTGAAAAACAATAAAACCGCCGGCTTTACGACCGATTTATTACAATTACTTTGGGACATAGATACCCCGGAAGATTATTTACATTACCAGTCATTAATCAATGCGACTGCAACGACAACTGCAACTAATTAGGAATAAAGATGGATAACAAACAAGCCGATGATGTGCGTAACAATGTAAGAGACTCATACAGTAAAGTGGCTGAAGCGAATAACCAGGGAGACGGTTGCGGTGTTGAAACCAGTTGTTGCGGCGTCTCTAACGACGACAAAATAAACCAGCTTATTTCTACACGTCTGGGCTATAGCGAAGAAGATTTAGTCAGCGTTCCCGACGGTGCAGACATGGGCTTAGGTTGTGGCAACCCAAAAGCACTCGCCGCACTCAAAGCGGGTGAAGTGGTGGTTGACCTGGGCAGTGGCGGCGGATTTGATGCCTTTCTCGCAGCCAATGAAGTGGGCAACTCGGGCAAAGTGATTGGCGTTGATATGACACCGGAAATGATTTCAAAAGCCCGAAGCAATGCGGCAAAAGCCAACTACAACCAGGTTGAGTTTCGACTCGGCGAAATTGAACATTTACCGATCGCAGATAATTCTGTTGATGCCATTATGTCTAACTGCGTAATTAATTTATCTCCTAACAAACAACAGGTGTTTAATGATGCACATCGCATATTAAAACCCGGTGGCCGCCTGGCTATTTCAGATGTAGTGAGCAGCACCGAGCTACCCGATGAAATAAAAAACAATCATGTTTTGTATTCTGCTTGCGTGAGTGGCGCATCCAGCATTGAAACCTTACACGACATGATGCAGCAAGCTGGCTTTAAAAACATAACCATTGAACCTAAAGATGAAAGCCGAGAGTTCATTAAAGACTGGGCACCGGGAAGTAAAATAGAAGACTATGTTGTATCTGCAAGTATTCAGGCAACAAAGTAAATTTTTTCTGAGTAAAATTAAGAGAAGAAATCTTTAAACTGTCATTCCGGTATGCTTTTGACCCGGAATTCAGTAGCTTTAGCATTCCAGTAGGTTTGGCATTCCAGTGGCTTTACAGTTCGTAAATTCGCCAGCTCCCCTGTAATCACCCGACAAATGCATGACTTGAGATTAGGTTCTTCGCCTTTCAGCCGTAAAGCATGTTTAAAATATTTCCAGAAAATTTAATCGGGACTGACAACAATGCCATTAAGTTAAGGATAATCACTCTGGAGGTGCGACTTTAGTCGCGCATAAACTATGCTGATTTCATAGTCACTTTATTTGCGCGGCTAAAGCCGCACCTCCATAAAAATCTTAACTTACTGACACTGGATCTGACACATTGTTTATTTTATATGCTTTTATCCAATTCATACGTTTCCAATACCTCAGGCGGCACCAGATAAACACCTTTCTTCACCCGAAACAAATACTTCGTATGACTCACACTACGTTGCCCCGGCTCGATGGTTGCCGCCGGTAAAAACGAATTAATATAATCGGATTTAATATCGGTAAAGTGTGCCTTAAATTCTTTGAGTGAAACAACCACCCCGCTGTTTTCAATTCGGCCTATTTCACCCTTCACCACCGCCATTAAAAACCGATCCTTTAAACATAAATTAAACGCTGAGTTTTCTCGTTCTGACAACATACTCACATCTCCAATAAGTGATACCCAATAAGTGTTAAGTAATCTCTCGATAAGCGATGTAAATCGTGTGCTAGCCCTTTTAAATTTTCCAAACAATAATGCCAATTGGTTTATCTAAAAATAAATCAAAGGAAATATTCAATGGAAACCCGGTGCTCAAAAAGAACACCAGATAATAAACCACAGGCTAATACTGATTTACGGTATTAACCTGTTACGGCGAGTTAGAAACCCCGTGTTGTTGCTGCATGACATCCAGCCATTCTAACGCTGCCGTAATGTCAATCGGGATTAATAACAATCGCATCTCTTTAGCTCGAATTTCGATCTCACTATAAGCACACACCAAACGACGTCGCGTCTGAGCGGATAAGGGCAAGCGCTGCACAATAGGCATGTGCAAGCGCAGAGTTTCCATAAGCTCGGCGAGGGTGTCGTCTAAAACGGGTGCGGTGATTAATGAATTTGAGCCAGAATTCGCGCAGGAATTACTTCCAGGTGAACTGCGAGGCTCATTTTTGATCGTAAAATGAACAGAAAAGCGAGAAGTGTAAGTTTTTGCGTAGAATTGTCTTCCGGCAAAGCGGTATCCTAGCGTATGATCAGTGTTAGTCATAATTGCCTCTAGTGTAGGTGGTTGTGGTTAGCTGGCTTTTGGTGTTCGTCGCACTTTAGGCCAGTGTTAAAAATTTAAGGGTTCAGGGTTAGTCGATAAATACCTCCAGAGTGATTAAAGAAAATCAAACTCTAGCATAGAGTTTGTTTAGATGGCAAAGAGGATTTTGTTAACAATTTTCCTGAATCTATTAACTGACTTATGCGTCTGAATAATGGAGAAGAGTAAGATGCATGAATAAGTCACTATTTAATAAATCCGAATAATTTAGACTTTATTCATGCGCAAATTTTTATTTGTGGATATGATTTGATAACACCCGTCTCTGGTTTTTTAATCAAGCGCATCAAGAGGGCTTTTAACGGCAAGTCCAGGTCGGTTCATAACATGGGTATAGATCATAGTGGTTGATACATCATTGTGCCCTAACAATTCCTGAACCGTCCTAATGTCATACCCAGACTCTAATAAATGCGTGGCAAAACTATGGCGTAAAACATGGCTGCTAATTCGTTTATGTAACCCTGTTAATTTAGCTGCTTTATTAATGGCTTTCTGCAAGCTTGACTCATGCAGATGATGACGCCTTACTACCCCGGACCTGGGATCTACTGATAATTTAGTAGCACAAAATAAAAACTGCCAACGAACTTCTTTAAGGGCATTGGGATATTTTCTAGCTAACGCAGCAGGCAAATAAACCTCTCCCTTGCCTACATCTAAATCTCCCTGATGTATTATCTCTCTTTTTTCAATTTGCGCTTTCAACCTACTAATTAAAATTTCAGGTAAGGGAACTACCCTGTCTTTCATGCCTTTTCCATTTCTCACAAATATTTGCTTATAATTAAAATCAATATCCTGAACCCGCAACCGAATACATTCCATCAATCGCAAACCAGCACCGTACATGAGGTTAGCCATTAATTCTGAAGTATCGTTAGCAAAACACCCAAGCAACAACTTAACTTCATCTTTAGATAAAACAACAGGTAGGGTTTTGGGTTTTCTAGCCCGTACAAAAGCCTCCATGCCACTTAAATCGAGCCCTACAACCTGTTTATAGTAAAACACTAACCCATTAAGTGCTTGTGCCTGAGTACTGGCTGACACATTTCGTTTAATTACAAGATATTCCAAATAACGCGTTACATCTATAGACGCCAACTCTGAAGGGGGGCGTTTATTATTAAACATAATAAACCGTAATAACCAGTTAACATAGGCCTCTTCCGTTCGAATAGAGTACTGACGATTCCGAATTTCGGTAACCAAACGATTAAAATCCTCATGAAATAACTGACTAATCTCCTTTAACAACGTACCTTTTTGAGAATCATCAGAATAACCCTCAAAGGAAAATTGAGACTCGAAAACACATTCTGTTACCTCTATTTGAACACATGACAACCTAAGCTGTTCATCCCATGAAAAATTAGCCGCCCATTCGTTTTTAACAATATCAACAAATAAAATCTTTAGAGCATTGATCAATTGCTGAAATTGCCAATCTTTGAGATGACCACGTCGGCCTATATCGGCAAGGAAAGAGCGGATATCATCTGCATCATTAAGTGCCAGGCGCTTTAGCTTATTAGCCGCTATATACTGTTCGACATAACGCACATACCACTTGACCGATGACTCCTTAACACCATACGCTATTGTTTTTTCAACATATTTATCCCAAAATCTAGAGATTTGATCATCCATTACAAATATCCTCAGGTTTTATAAGATTACAGGCAAAGAGTATGGATCTATGTTAAATTTGGCAAGAAAAATAAACCGATATAGGCCGATTCTCGGTTTACCCTCTAGACTTGGTATCGGGCTAATAACTTGTTAGAGCCAAGAAAAACATGAATACATATTTCAATATAAAAGGCTTATTATTTGCTGCAATTTTATTTGGTCTATTACACTATTCAATAACACTCATTTCTAACACAATACCTATTAATTCTACCAATTATCTAATTGTTATTAGTTGGCTTAATATAGCTGCATACTGTAATTATATGTTATGTGGGTTTGTTGCTAGTTCAATACAAAAAAGAAATTATATTCTTTATGGCTTTATCTCCGGTTCACTATCATCATTTATAGCAATTGCTATATTTGGTGTCGCTGGCAATGATTCTTATGGTATTTTAATCACAATAATACTAGCTGTTATACTGGGTTCAATTGGCGGCTTAATAACTAAATTAATAGCAAATAAACTATCAACAAAAGCTCTAACAAAAAGTTCAACCTGACCCATAACATGGCTCGCCTTCTGTGGCTTCCGCTTCGCTCCATATTGCCACAAAAGCCAAGCCATGTTACGGTCAGGTTAACTTAGCGTTAGAAATATTAAAAGATAAAAACCGGTTAAGTGTATTTGTTCTGAAAAGTATTACTTGTTGTAAACATTGCGCTACAACTGTAACGGGCAACACAAAATAAGCGTATAGTTTTTTCAGGCTTGAAAGCTGCTATTACAAAATCAGCTGAAAATCTCATTCTGGTTTAGGGTTATGCAGCTGATGCTGGGTTAAGTTTTTTATTAACCCCGTTTTTTATGTTTACTGAACAAGCCGGCCTTGCCTTTAGTTACGCTTTGCATCCACATTATAGGATGTAAGCATTTAAGGTTAAGTTTCTAACAATTAAATAAACGCAGACCAAAAACAGTTTAGTTGAATCACTCTATTTATAGTAAGCTACTAAACACTACAATAAACACCAGCCTACTACTGTTTTTGTCTGGTTATTAGAGCGTTATGTTTATTAAAATATGAATGACAAAGATCACGAAAAAGAGAAAGAGCACTGGGCAAGTCTTATTGGCCGGCTTATGCTCGCTTTCGGAAATATTGAATTCCAACTTTGTAGGTGTTTAGTTGAAATACCTGAAGTAAGTCGACACGAAGAGCTGATAAATCACGACTTCAAAAAAAGAGCTACACAAGCGATAAAAGAAATAGAAAATGCTAAGCTCGATAAAGCAAACTCTAAGAAGTTAATCAACTTACTGAATGAATGTATAAAGCTTGCTAAAAAAAGAAACCTAATTGCACATAATCCATTTAATTTATCTTTCTATGACACAAAAGATGGTTTAGGTTTCCGTCTAGAAATCGTATCATTAAGAAACAATGATATTTTTCTAGAAATTGGAGAGCTAGAATCATTGGTGAATAAAGCAGAAAAATATGCAGATGAGCTGTATGTCGTAGGTACTGATATTACATTTGGTTTATACCCAGAAACAACATAACAAATAGCTCAAACCGACCGACAACCGTTGGCTTGAATTACACATTTTGCTTACACTACTGAAATAACTACAATTTTAATTATCCGTCCCGGTTGCGGCGGGTTAGCAAAGCGTTATACAAAAGAAAGAACATATGGACATGAAAACAATAACTAGTAAATTGTCATTTATAGTATTAATCACAATACTAATCACTTCATGTGCAATTATTACAAATAAGCACCGATTCGAGAAACAAAACAATACCGAGTGGAAAATATTCAGTACAAGCCCGCACTTTAGGTACTTTTTAACTGACAATAATTATATTGGTGTTTCAGCACCAATGCTGTACGAGGAAGTAGTAGCTATTGGCCCTTTGGTTTTTCCTATTATCCCTTTGTTTTATCATGATCAATATGTATTAAAACCCTATAAAATACATATCTCTACAAGTTGGAAGAAGCCCAGCAATAACATTACTAATAAAACTCAAATAAATGTAAATAGCACTACTTACGTGTATTCAGTTATAAAAGAAAATGAAATGGAATATATCTCTATAAATATGCCATCATCTAGCATAAATAGTATTAACATTGTGATACCCTCGTTTAAATATCAAGGAAAAGAATTATATATTCCACCATTAGACATTATTTCGAAATCAAAACATGAATTCACATCAGGCTTATAAGTAATGTATAACAAGTCGGTGAAGGCGTGTTTGCACAAAGCAGCAAACACTCGGACCAAGCAAACGGCGCTTGGCCGCTTACCTTGGCGTTATGCGTAAAAAACATGGAAATACCAATAGAATATACTAAAGCAATAGAACAAAGACTTCATGAGCAAGCAGAAGCTGAACAATCCGGTAATGTTCAGAAGCTTTATGAGTTTACTTTGCCGTCAATTCGTGAGAAAAGAATAAATGAGAGAAATGATGAGCCGGAGCTATCAATAAATTCTTTAAAGATTTTTGTAAAAAGTATAAACACAGCTAAAGTAAAAAAAGTTAATATAGAAAAATATCACTCAACCTCTGAAATATATGGCGAGTTACCAAGCGCTGTTGTGAATAACTCCACTCTATACAACAATAGTAAAGTCTCAAGCTTCAGGGCTATCTGGGTTCTATATAATAAAAATTGGTATACTACAGCAGTCGGTAAGTTTCACAAAAATGAAAGCGCATAACAAATCGTTTAAATCGTGTGCGCACAAAACAGCGCACACTCGGACCAAGCTAAACAGCCAGCTTGGCCGTTTAACTCAGCGTTAGGCTATAAAATCATGGAAAGAAATTATAAAGCTACAATTTTATTAATAACTGGCTGGGGTTTATTTTTACTTTGTTTGTTACTACCAGCACTTATTGTACGCGAAGATTTATACTCCGGCTTTACAGCAGGAACTTTAGCTGTCTTTTCAATATTTGATTTCAAGCTAGAACTAGAATGGCTTCAAATTTCTATAAGTGGGGTCGGTAATATAATTTCAATATTTATAATACTGTCAACAGCAGTAAGCAATAAAAGATACATGATAATAAATACAATATTATTTACAGTTTTTGCATTAGTATCATTAATTTATTCATACCAATACAGGACTTTAACCTTAGGTTCCGGCTACTACATATGGGTTATTTCATTATTTATAATCTCATATGCACATTTTATTACATACAAAAGCCTAACAAAAAGGTCAAGCGGGACAAGTAACCCTTAACTTAAATGGTTCTTTTAACTTACACTACTAATCACTATTTCAAACAGTCCTACTATTGGGTTACTTGCCCCTTACCTAGGCGTTGAGGCTGTAGAAAAACCCAAAATCACACAAAATATTTGTTAGAATAACTCAACGTAAATGGAGTTATGCAAATGCCAAATTTTATCCCCTATAACTACAATCAAAATTCAATGGTTGT
>Ga0316206_1000155_pt1 | contig 136559 bp, 161 predicted proteins | sample 6monthpyrite_MG_FD_204942 | JGI IMG/M metagenome (GOLD analysis project Ga0316206, IMG submission 204942) | Microbial mat bacterial communities from mineral coupon in-situ incubated in ocean water Damariscotta River, Maine, United States -... | ecosystem: Environmental > Aquatic > Marine >... | reverse complement strand
ATTAGAAATTGGAGCCTCACAATCTCCCAGCTTAATATTCATTTTAAGGAGAGATTGAAAGATGCTTTAAACTTGGTATAATTTTAGGAGCAATTAGGTGTTGACACAGAATTTATTACACTCCCTGTTAGCACAGAAGAGATAGTAGAACTTATAGGTGTTGTTGAATTATTTGTCGGTTATAACTTATTTTTAAATACTATGGATATTCCTGGCGGGAGTTTATAAACACAAAACTATCTTTAGCAAAGGAGATAAATGTTTTCAGCTAAATACTTCCATCAAGTACAAGCACTTTTGCTCACAGGATTTATGACTTTTATCGTGTCTGGAACAATTAGCTTCATTAACTTGGGATTGGTAAATAATATTGTAGAGATTTGGCTTCATGCATGGGTTCTAGCTTACATAATTGCATTTCCCACATTATTACTTGTATCCCCATTTGTGCAAAAACTTGCTATGAAAATAGCATCAAAATAAACATCACGTTCATTTTAGCAAATGTGCAATTAACTGTGTTGTTATCTTATTATAATATTGCTTCCCATGTATGCGTGCATACTGTAAAGCACCTTTTAGAGTAGAAGCAATAAGCATAGCTTCTGCTTCAACAGAGCCAACGATATTAAATTCTCCTGATTCTATGCCCATATTTAATATTTTTACAATAAATTTATTTTCTGAATCATCTATTAAAGTGATTATTGTTCTCATATCTTTAGATATTATATTGGCTTCAGCTTCTAAGGAGGCTATCGGACAAATTTTATCACCTTCTTTTATGATATTTGCATATAAATTGAAATAATTTTTTATTTTTATTTTTGCAGATGTGTGTTCAGACAATATAGTAGCAAATTCTTCTAGCATGTGTGTTTGTAGATAAGAACAAATTTCCAAGCCAAGATTATCTTTTTTTGGAAAATGATGATGGATACTTGCCTTTGTTATACCCAAAGTTTTAGATAAGTCTGCATATGAGAAACTATCATAGCCATATTTTTTTATTAATTCTATACTGAGTTTTATTATTTGTACTTTTCTGTCTTCCATAGACAGAAGTATAACATAGTAAGTCACTAAGCCAGTAAAAGTATTTTTTGTTAATCCATTACGATTACGAAGCTATCTTCTGTTTCTTTTACTTGAAACTTATGCTTAGAACAAAATTCATTGTTCATTTTATCTTTCATTTGCAAACTTTTCAAAAGAGCTTCGTCTTTAGAAGTGAGTTCCAAATTATTTTGCATATCGCTTCTTTTAAAACATCCACATTCTCTTTCTACTATTACTTTAAACATTCTAATCCTTTTTTATTTATTTTGAAATACTATCGTAATGCTCTTTCTTGGCACTTAGTTGTTTTCATTATTAAATAGTTTAAGCAAGTGGTAAAAATAGCTGTTTGTGAAATAACAAAAATTTATCTCTTTTTTGTTATGATGTGAATAATTATAAATTTAAGGAAACAAAATGCGTAAATGTAACTCACTTGAAGAAGTTAGAACAGAAATAGATAGTATAGATACACAACTTGTACAACTTATCTCAGACAGAAGTCATCTGATTCGTCAAGCAGCTGGTTTTAAAAATAGTGTTGATGAAGTAAAAGCAGAAGATAGAATTGATTTCATATTGCAACGTACTCGTCATAAGGCTATAGAACTTGGTATAAATCCAAATATGATAAGTGAACTTTTTACCATAATGATTAATGAGATGGTTGAAATGGAGATATCTGAATTTAGAAATTCTGATGTTTTTTAAATAATATTTAGAGATATACTCTCTAAATATTATTTGTATCTGTAAGTGATACGACCTTTATCAAGTGAGTAGGGTGTTAGTTCAAGTTTTACCTTATCACCTGGAAGAATTTTAATGTAGTGCATTCTCATTTTTCCAGCAATATGACATAAAATAATATGTCCATTCTCTAATTCAACACGGAAAGTTGCATTTGGTAATGCTTCAATAATCTTGCCGTCAACTTCAATAACATCAGTTTTAGCCATTTATAAGTCCTTTTTGTAACTCTTAAGCAAGAGATAATATTTCAGCTTTACCGTTGACAACTGCAACAGTATGCTCATAGTGTGAACCGCGTAAACCATCGGTACTAACAACATCCCAACCATTTTCTAAGATAACAGGTTTTGATTCTTTTTGACATACCATAGGTTCTAAACAAAAAACCATTCCATTTTTTATCTTTGGTCCAGCTTTTGCTTTTCCATCAAGGTAGTTAGGGATTTGAGGTTCTTCATGAGGTTTTTTTCCTATCCCATGTCCACAAAAATCTCTCAGCGGGATAAATCCAGCATTTTGTATTGATTGTTGTAATATTTGAGAAAGTTCTTTAAATCTCATACCGTCTTTAATACTATCAATAGCATTGTAAAGCGTATCTTTTGAACAAGCGATTAAAGCTTCATCTTCTTGAGTAATCTTACCAACACCCATACTTATCGCAGCATCCCCGAACCAACCATCAAGTTCAGTTCCGATATCGTAACCAATAACATCACCTTCTTGTAGTTTATAATCATTAGGGATACCATGAATAATTACACTGTTTAGTGAAGTACAAACAGCATTTGGAAATCCATACAGACCTTTAAAAGATGGACGAGCACCATGACTTCGGATATAATCCTCAGCCAATGCATCCATCTCTTTAAGACTCATACCAATTTTTGTGTTTTCACGAAGAAGTTCAAGAGCACCACCAACAATCTTGTTGGCAGCACGAAGTTTTTCTATCTCATGTGGTTTTCTAAGCGCAATCGCCATTTTTAAAGACCGACCGCACTTAATGTTTCATATTTACTCATATATACTTGTGCTTCAATTTTTCTCATCGTATCAAGCGCTACTTGAACAACAATTAAAACTGCAGTACCACCAAAGAAAAATGGGACACCCATTCCTTTAATAATCATAAATGGCAAAGTAGCAACAAGTCCTAAATAAAGAGCACCAGTAAATGTTAGTCTGCTTGCAGTCTCATTTAAGAACTCTTTTGTTGCATTACCTGTACGAATACCTGGAATAAATCCACCTTGGCGCTTCAAGTTGTCTGCTATGTCTTTTGCATTAAAAGTAATTGATGCATAAAAAAATGCAAAGAAAATTACAAATACAAAAGTTAAGAAGTTAAAAAAGTAGCTATTTGGACTCAAATAATCTGCTATCGCCTGTATGGTAGGATTTGTACTACTAGATAATACAGTCATAGGAAACATTAAAATTGCACTTGCAAAAATAACTGGAATAACACCAGCTAAATTAAGTTTAATCGGAATGTAGTTCATAACACGTTTATCTTGATTTTGCATCATAGTCTTCTTAGCATACGTAATGGGAACACGCCTCTCACCAAGTTCAACATATATAATCACTGCAACAGTTCCAAGAACTAAAAGTAAAATACCTATAACTACTAAGAAACTCATAGCACCGGTATTAACCATAGTAATCGTTTGACCTATCGCACGTGGAATTGCAGAAACAATACCAGCAAAGATTATTAAAGAGATACCATTACCGATACCACTTTGAGTAATCTGTTCACCAATCCACATAAGTAACATAGTCCCAGCTAACATTGAAATAGCCGAAAGAATGATAAATGTATTATGATCTGCAATAATTGCACTATTACCACTTGGACCTGTAAGACCTTGAAGTCCAACACTAACACCAATCGCTTGAATAATTGTTATAACAATAGTTGCATAACGAATAATTTGCATATATTTTGTCATACCATCACGTTCTTTTTTCATCTGACCAAGAGTTGGAAATGTTGCAGCTAAAAGCTCCATGATGATTGAGGCAGTAATGTATGGCATAATACCAAGAGAAATAATAGATAGTCTTTGAACTGCATTTCCGCTGAACATATTAAAAAGTCCAAGAGCATCTGATTTGTGTGAGTCAAAGAAAGAAGCAATAACTGCAGTATCTACGCCGGGAACTGGCACATAAGCCAGTAGGCGATAGATAAATAAAAACCCGATTGTAATAAGTATCTTATTTACGAGATTTTTATTCATTTTTAGTTACCTGTAGTAGTAACGTTTTCGTCTTTAATTTTCGAAGCTAAATCTTTGGCAGTAGCTCCTACTAGTTTAACTTTAATAACTGATGCACCCATTTTATGAACACCTCGAATAGATTCGATAGTAATCTCAGCAAGTTCTGCAACCGCTTTAATTTTAGTAACATTAATTATATATGGTTTTACTAATCTTGAAGTAAAACCTATTTTTGGTAAACGACGTGCAAGTGGTTGTTGCCCACCCTCGAAGTTTCTTTTTCTCTTGTAACCTGAACGAGATTTCTGACCTTTTTGACCACGAGCAGAAGTCTTACCAGTACCAGAACCTTGTCCACGTCCAACACGTTTACGATTTGCAGTAGAACCCTCAGCAGGTGTTAAGTTTTCAATACCCATCTATTATCCTTTTAGTCTGCCAAGTGCTTCAACAGTAGCACGTACAAGTGTGTTAGGGTTGTTAGAACCGATTGATTTTGTAAGAATATCTTGAATTCCTGCAAGCTCAAGAACTGGACGAGCAGCTCCACCAGCGATAACACCCGTACCTTCAGATGCCGGCTTCAAAAGAACACGTGAAGCATTATATTTATGCTCAATATCGTGTGCAATTGTAGAACCTTTAATCTTAACTGTTGTTAAATTTTTAAAAGCATTGTCAACAGCTTTTTTGATAGCATCAGGAACTTCTTTAGCTTTACCAACTCCATAACCGATAGTACCATTTTTGTTACCAACAACTATAAGTGCAGTAAAACGAAAACGACGTCCACCTTTTACAACTTTAGTAACACGACCAATATTTACAATCGACTCTTCAAAATCATCTCTGTTAATTTCCATCATGTCTCCTTAGAACTTAATTTCGTTAGCACGAAGTGCATCACCAAATGCAGCAATCACACCGTGATATTGGTAACCATTACGGTCAAAAACAATCTCATTGATGTTCGCAGCTTTAAGTGTTGCAGCAAATGCTTCACCAAGTGCAGTAGCACCTTCTTTATTTGCTTTATGACCAGTAGACTTTGAGTTTAAAGCACATAATGTTGTTGCAGTAACATCATTAATAGCTTGTACGCTTAAGTAACGGTTAGATTTAAATACAGAAACACGAGGAAGTGTAGAACAACCAGATATTTTTGCACGAATACGAAGCTTACGCTTTGTACGGTTTGCTATTTTGCTTTTTAATACTTTTGCATTCATTTTTTAATATCCTCCCTTACTTTTTAGCAGTTTTACCGGCTTTACGCACGATATGCTCTTCCATGTATTTAACACCTTTACCTTTGTAAGGCTCTGGTGGACGGAATGAACGAATTACAGCTGCAGCTTGACCAAGCAGTTGCTTGTCATGACTTTTTAATGTAACAACATTCTTCTCAACAGTAGCATCAAGACCATCAACTAAATCATAGTTAATATCATGAGAATGACCAAGTTGAAGATTAAGAACTTTGCCTTTAACAGCAGCTCTATAACCAACACCATTAATCTCTAACTGTTTTGTATATCCAGTTGTTAATCCAATTACAATATTTTGAGCTAAAGCTCTATATGTTCCCCAGAATGCTCTATGAGCTTTTTCGTCAGATTTTGCTGCAAAAGTTAAAATATTTCCGTCAATTGAGAAATCAACATTTCCTTTTGTATCTAAGTCCATACTATTCTTGCCTTTAGCAAAAGTTATAACATTTCCATTTGAACCAACTTTAATGTCAGCTGCAAATTCTACCGGTTTTTTACCAATTCTTGACATGCTATTCTCCCCCTACCAAATCGTACACATAACTTCACCACCAATGCCAAGCTCATAAGCTTTGTCATTAGCAAGTACGCCATGTGATGTACTAACAATAATAGTTCCATAACCATTTTTGAAACGTTTAATATCTTCTTTACCTTTGTAAACACGACGTCCAGGTTTAGAAACTCTTTTCATTTCATTGATTACTGTTTTACCTTCATCGTTATACTTTAGTACAACTTTAATAGTTTTTTTAACGCCATCTTCGATAACATTATAAGACTCTAGGTAAGCTTTTTCTACTAAGATATTTGCTACGGCTTCAACACTCTTAGAGTGTACTAAAGTAGTAACTGGTAATCTTCTCATACCTGCATTACGAACACGTGTCAATGCATCTGATACTAGATCATTAATTGCCATTATTTTTCCTTAATGTGAGTGTTTATAATAAACACTTGCGATTGTTAAGAGTTTCCACTTGGAGCACAAGGGCTACCAAGAAGACTTTCTAACACCTGGGATTAATCCCTCATTTGCCATTTTTCTAAAACATATACGGCAGACTCCAAAGTCACGAAGTACAGAGTGTGGACGACCACAGATTTGACATCTAGTGTAACCACGTACTTTAAATTTTGGAGTTCTTGCCGCTTTTGCGATCATAGACTTCTTAGCCATTAGTTACTCCCTTTAGTAAAAGGCATACCCATTTTTGCTAAAAGAGCAAAGCCTTCTTTATCTGAATTAGCTGTAGTTACCATAGTAATATTCATACCATGAATTTGCATGATTGAATCATAGCTAACTTCAGGAAAAATAAGTTGTTCAGCAAGACCGAAGTTATAATTACCACGACCGTCAAAACCATTTCTTGCAACTCCACGGAAATCTTTTACACGTGGAAGTGCAATAGATACTAGGCGATCAAGAAAGTTATACATATTTTCACCACGAAGAGTGACACGAACACCAACAGGCATACCTTCACGAACTTTAAAACCTGCAACAGATTTTTTAGCAATCACAGTTGATGCTTTTTGACCAGCAATTCTAGTAATAGTATCTTCAATGTTTTTAATAAGTTTATTGTCTTTCATAGCAAAACCTGTACCAACAGAGATAATAATCTTCTCAACTTTTGGTGTTTGCATAGAATTTTCAATACCTAATTCAGCTTGTAATTCAGGTTTTAAACCTAAATATTTTTCTTTTAAGCGTGCCATTTTATTATGCCTCCACTTTACGTACATTTGAAACATCTATAGGCATTTCTTTATTAATATGTCCGCCTTTAGTATTATCTTCAGTTGGTTTAATCGCTTTTTTAGCAATTTTACAACCCTCTACGATAACCTTGTTTTTCTTAGGCATAACTGCTAAAACAGTAGCCTTAGTTCCACGGTCATCTCCAGCGATTATTTCTACAGTATCGCCTTTTTTGAAATTAAATTTTGCCATTAAACAACCTCCGGTGCAAGAGAAACAATTTTCATAAATCCTGCATAACGTACTTCACGACCAACAGGTCCAAAAATACGAGTACCGATTGGTTCTCTTTTGTCATCAAGTATTACAGCTGCATTATCATCAAAACGAATCAATGAACCATTCTCACGCTGGACCTCTTTATGAGTTCTAACGATAACAGCTTTAACAACTTTACCTTTTTTAACTTTAGCAGTTGGTATCGCTTTTTTTACAGAAGCAACAATAACGTCACCTACTGATGCATAACGACGCTTCGAACCACCAAGTACCTTAATACACATAATCTCTTTTGCACCTGTATTATCAGCTACATTTAAACGAGTAAAACCTTGGATCATTATTTAGCTCCTGTTACTACTGTTTTAAGTCTAAAAGATTTAGTCTTAGAAAGCGGACGACACTCAATTGCAATAATCTCATCTCCAACTTTAACTTCATTACGTTCATCATGTACTAAGTACTTTTTGAAACGTTTTACAACTTTGTGATAACGTGGGTGCATTACACGGCGCTCAACAACGATAGAAATCGTTTTGTCACCTGCAATTTTTACTACATTACCTTGAATTTCACGTTTATGTGTCATTACCCGTCCCTTAGTTTGCTACTGCAGTTAATGCAGTGTTGATTCTTGCAATATCTTTTTTAGCAACACTAAGTTCGCTAGTGTTTTGAAGTTGCATCATCTTCTGTTTAATTTTAAGAGTAAACAGTTCAGTCTTTTTTTCTTTTAGCATAGCATTAAGCTCTACTACTGTTTTATCTGCTAAATCAGAATATTTCATTGCTCATCTCCGCAGTAATTATTTTTGTTTTGAATGGTAACTTATGCATTGCAAGAGTTAATGCTTCACGTGCTATATCATGTGGAACACCCGCCATTTCAAATATAATACGACCTGGTTTAATATTCATAACCCACTGATCAACGGCACCCTTACCTTTACCCATACGAGTTTCAAGAGGTTTTGCAGTTAATGGTTTAGCTGGAAAAATACGAATCCAAATCTTACCACTTCTTTTAATATGACGAGTAGCAGAGATACGAGCAGACTCAATTTGACGAGAGTTGATACGACCAGCTTCAACCGCTTTAAATGCGATGTCACCAAATGCTAATTTGTAACCTGAACGAGCATAACCACGGTTACGACCTTTCATTACTTTACGATATTTTGTTCTTTTTGGCATTAACATAATTATTCAGCCTTTTCACTATTTTCACGACGAGGAGCACGTTTTGGACGACGCTCTTTTTTCTCTTCAGCAACTTCAATAGGGACACCTTTAGTAAGTACTTCCCCTTTGAATATCCATACTTTCACACCGATAATTCCATATGTTGTATGTGCTTCAGCGAAACCGTAATCAATCTTAGCACGAAGTGTATGAAGAGGAACACGTCCCTCTAAGTACCACTCTGTACGAGCCATTTCAGCTCCACCTAGACGACCAGCAACTGCAACTTTAATTCCTTTAGCACCTGAACGTTGTGCACCTTGCATAACTTTTTTCATAGCACGACGAAAAGCAATACGACGTTCTAATTGAGTAGCAACATTTTCAGCAACAAGTTGAGCAGAAGTCTGAGCTTTCTTCTCTTCTTTTATATTTACAGAAATCTGTTTACCGATAAGCTTCTGAAGAGAAGTTTTAAGTTTCTCTATATCTGCACCTTTTTTACCAATAATAATACCGGGACGAGCTGCAACGATAGTTACACGTAAACGTTTAACAGTTCTCTCAATAATAATGTTAGCAACACCGGCATAATAAAGCTCTTTCTTTAAAAATGTTCTTATCTTGTGATCTTCACCTAAAGCAGCAGGAGCTGTTTTAAAGTCAGGGAACCAACGAGATTCCCAATTACGATTGATACCAAGACGTAAACCAATAGGATTAACTTTTTGACCCATTCTATTTACCCTCTACTTCTACTAAGATGTGTGCTGTTGGTTTTCTAATACCTGAAGCCATACCACGAGCACGTGGACGGAAACGCTTTAGAACTGGACCGTTGTCAACACGACAAGATGTAATTACACAGTCTTCAGCTTCATTACCACTATTTGCTACTGCAGATGCAATAACTTTAAAAATAATTTTTGCTGCTTTATTTGGTGTAAACTCTAAAGCTGCCATAGCCTCTTCAGCATTCATACCTTGAACCTCTCTTGCTATAAGACGAGATTTAATAGGGGATACACGGATAAATTTCAATAATGCTTTAGCCATGACTATCCTTTCTTCTGAACAGAGCCCTTATGGCCCTTAAATGTACGTGTTGGTGCAAACTCACCGAGTTTGTAACCAATATGGTTTTCTGATACATGAATAGGAACAAATTGACGTCCGTTATGAACATTCAGTGTAAATCCTACCATATCAGGTGTAACCATTGATCTTCTTGACCAAGTCTTGATAGGTTTTTTATTCCCCTCACTCTTAGCCTTTTCGATTTTCTTCATTAAATGGTCATCAACAAATGGACCTTTTTTTAGTGAACGAGCCATAATTAACCTACCCTTTTAGCATTTGGTTTACGACGAGTAATAATTAACTTATCACTTGTTTTTTTACGACGAGTTTTAGCACCCTTCGTTGGTTTACCCCATGGAGTAACTGGATGACGACCTGAGTTAGTTTTACCTTCACCACCACCATGTGGGTGATCTATCGGGTTCATAGCAGAACCACGAGTCTGAGGACGAATACCTAAGTGACGTTGGCGACCAGCTTTAGCGATAACGATGTTACCAAACTCTTCATTACCAACAATACCTACAGTTGCTAAACACTCACCAAGAACTAAACGCATCTCAGATGAAGGCATACGAAGTGATACATACTTACCATCACGTCCCATTATTTGAGCAGATGTTCCAGCAGCACGACACATTTGTCCGCCTTTACCAGTTTTAAGCTCAATATTATGAATAAGTGTACCCACTGGGATATTCTTAAGTTTCATAGTATTACCTGCTTTAACATCTAAACCATCATCAGAAGAAGAAATTGTATCACCAACAACTAAACCTTTTGGTTGAAGAATATAACGCTTCTCACCATCAGCATAAGTTACAAGAGCAATACGACAGTTTCTGTATGGATCGTACTCAATAGCACTTACAGTCGCAGGAATGTCAAATTTATTTCTTTTGAAATCAACAATTCGGTAAAGTTTCTTAGCACCAGCTTGACGGTGGCGAGAAGTGATACGACCATTGTTGTTACGACCAGCAGTTGTTGGAAGTTTTGTTAACAATGAACGAACGCTAGCTTTTGCCGTAATATCTGAACTATCAACATTTGTATAAAAACGACGAGACGGAGTTATCGGTCTATAAGTTTTAATTGCCATGTTATACCGCCAAACTTTCTATTTGTGCACCCTCAGGTAAAGTAACATAAAACTTTTTAAAGTTATTTTGCTTACCTTGTACACCGCGAAAACGTTTTATTTTTCCGCTTTGGTTTAAAGAGTTTATTTTATTTGGAATTATTCCAAAATATTCTCTAAAAACTTCCTTAAGACCTGTTTTAGTCATGCGTGGTGAAGTTTGAACAACTATAACACCATCTTCTTGTAAACCAAGAGTCTTTTCTGTATATATAATAGATTTAATATCTGTAATATCAGCCATTACTTAGCCTCACTTGTTAAAGTTTCCCATACGGCTTTCTCTATCACAATTGAGCGATAGTTTGAAGCTAAGTATGCATTTAACTCATTAGATTCGATAACATATGTTTGAGACAAATTCTCAAAAGCTAAAAATGTTGGCTCATCTAATAAAGATTTAACAAAAAGAGTATCTCTTTGATTTAATTGTTTCCACATTGCATTTGCATCTTTAGTTTTACCAGATGCAATTTCTATGTTATCAACAACAAAAAGAGTACCATTTTGTGCATGTTCATTTAAAGCAAAGTTTAAAGCAAGTTTTTTCTGCTTTTTATTTACTTTTAAATCATAGTTATGGTTATTTTGTGAACCAAAAGCTTTACCACCACCTACGAATATAGGAGAACGACGAGACCCAGCACGAGCACGACCCCCACCTTTTTGAGCCCATGGTTTTTTACCACCACCACGTACATCACTTCTACCTTTAGTAATTGCTGTATTTGCACGTTGTGCAGCTTGAGCAGATTTAACATAAAGATAAAGGTTATGAGGATTAATACCAGAGAATGACTCTGGTAATGCTAACTCAGATGCTTTTTCCATTTTTTCATTTAAAACGATTGCACTCATTATTTAGCTACCTTTATACGACCTAAAGAACCGTTAGCACCAGATACAGATCCTAAAACCGCAATGATTCTATTTTCAGCATCGTAAGAAACGATCTCATTTTTTACACTGTTTTGTGTATTTCCGTATTGTCCTGGCATTTTCTTACCTTTCATAACACGACCTGGCCACTCAGCATTACCAATTGAACCTGTTCTACGACCAAATCTATGACCGTGAGATGCAGGACCACCTGAAAAGTTCCAACGCTTCATAGCACCAGAAAAACCGCGACCCTTTGTAATGAAAGTTGATTTTAACACACTAGCATCTGCTAATGGAGCTAAATCAATATCACCAGCTTCAGTATTTGCTACTTCTAAAGTAACAAAACGGTTAAAATCAGCAGAAAGAGTATATTTTTTCTGTCGACCTTCAATTGCCTTATTTGTTTTTTTACCGCTATTGTAAGATACAACTGCAGTTCCATCGTTAACTTCACATACCTTAGCTTCAAGAACTCTTAAAAGAGTCACTGGCTTAGCAGGAACAGTGATAGTACGACTCATACCGATTTTTTCAACAATATATTCCACGATTACTCCTATTTGTCCATAGAGCGAACTTCAACGTCCACTTCCGGTGCAAGATCTAGTTTCATTAATGAATCTACAGTTTCTGGTGTTGCAGAAACAATATCAATCATTCTTGCGTGCATACGAATCTCAAACTGCTCACGTGCTTTTTTATTAACGTGAACTGATTTAAGCACTGTATATTTACGAATCTTTGTTGGTAAAGGGATTGGCCCACGAATTGCAGCACCTGTACGCTTTACAGCCTCAACGATTGACGCTACTGATCTATCTAATACACGATGATCGTAAGCTTTCAATTTTAAACGAATTTTTTCCATGTTTTTCCTTCTAAAGAACTCGTTGGATCCTAGCCCAACTATTTAAGGGAGCGCAATTCTACCTAAAACAGGACAATTATTCAAGGATTAAGGGGGTGCAAAGTGAAATATATTATAATTTATTTCCTTTTTATAAGGAAATAATAGAAATTATCTTATTAAAATAGTCTAGAATTTGTAATTGTAGATAGAAAAAATGATTTTTTTGAAATTTTAAGTAGAGATAAAAAAGAGATAAATTCACCATAAAGGTGAATTTACTTTGCTAATGCGACTTTAGAAGCTTCTGCAACTGCAGTAAATGCTGTAGCATCGTTCATTGCCATGTCAGCAAGAATTTTACGATCAAGCTCGATACCTGATTTATGTACACCATTCATAAAAGTTGAATAGTTCATGCCATTTAAACGAGCAGCAGCATTTATACGTATAATCCATAATTTACGGAATTCACGCTTTTTCTGTTTTCTGTCACGGAATGCATACATCATTGAACGTTCTATCTGTTCCTTAGCTTTTCTAAAGTGTTTACGACGACCACTATAGAAACCTTTTGCTAATTTTAATATCTTTTTGTGTCTTCTTCTACGAACAACACCTGTTTTTACTCTTGGCATTTTTTTTCCTTTTTCTTTACCCAGACATTTTCATGCTCAAGGTGCCACTCTCTTAGTGGTCTTTCCCAATTTATTTAAAATTGGAGAGTGTAATGATTTAACTTTAGTTAATCATAGCCTTAATGTTTTTCTCATCTGCTTTAGAAATCACTTTTGGAGCATTTTGCTTGCGACGAGTACTTGCATCTTGTTTTGTTAATATATGGCTTCTAAACGCTGTTCCACGTTTAATTGAACCATTTTTCTTAACTTTAAAACGCTTTACAGCGCCTTTTACCGATTTCATTTTTGGCATCGATAATCCTTTACGTAAAATTTTGGAATTGCAATTATACCAAAGTATTTCTATATTTTAGCTATAATTTTTGTATGAATTCAATTAAACATATACAAAATGCTCTTAAAGAGCTTGATGAGAGTGTACAAACTATACTTCTTGACTGGAATATTCCACTTAATGAAAAAGACAATTTAATGCTTCCGATATTACAACAAAAAAAAGTGCTCACACAGACACTAGAAGATCTCACATACCTAAAAGAGCATCCCCCAACACCAAATCAGCCATGCGGAATATCTAAATATAGAGAAGAAGAGAGTTGAAATTACTTATCATTGAGTGGTTTAACTTTTATAAGAACATCACTCATTTTTATGAAATCACAATCCAAAAGATACTTTAATATTTTTGCCTTTTTGTCATTCATATACAATCTAAAATGTTTCACTTCTCCTATATAATCAATATCAAATTCACTATCTGCTACTAGTGGATACTCTTTAAACTCCTTGAGTGATTCTAATCTATAAAGTTTTTTATCTTTTACAATATAAGCTATATATGGTTCAATTCTGTCATGTATAGAGTGGCTACTTTGTAAAAAAACAATATCTTCTGTTTTATTTTGATTTAAGATTTTAATTTTTTTGTACCGTGAAAGCATTAAATCTAAATAGAATGTTTTTTTTATTTTTTCTATTTTCTGAATCTTTTGCACCTCTTTTAAGTATTGCATATTAGATATATTTAAAGAGGAATAACTTTTATATAAAAAAAGCATAAGTATGGAGAGTATTACAATAGATATCATCAACTCAATGAGTGTAAAAGCTTTTCTCATTGAACTCGTATCCTTATAAGTGATGATGATTCATTGCCAACTTTTAAAATACTTTTGCCTATTTCAAATATAATGCCTGTCGAACTATTTTGCTCATCAGAATTAAATTTACTTGTATCGATAGTTTGAAGTTTTTCATACTCCAATTCCACTTTTAGTGCAGAGAGTTTTCTTCTTAAATCACTCTCTACCTTAAAGTCATCTACCAACCTTTTCATATCTAATTTACTTCTTTCAAAACCGTATTTACCATCATTTGCAAGTAAAAAGGAGTTGTATTGTGTGGTATAAAGCATCTTTTTAATATTAAAAAACTTGTTAGCAGTATCGCCTCGCATTTGAAGAAGTGCAGCAATGACAACAGAAACTATCATCACCGCTACCATAACCTCAATAAGAGTAAAAGCCTCTCGTTTATGCATGCCCTAGGCCAATACGAATTGCTTCATCCAAAGAAGTTTCTCCAGCTAAAAGCATCTCTGAGAGTTGGAACGAGATAGTTTTGAGACCATCTTTTTCAAGCTCTGTTTTAATAGTATGTTCATCTGTAGTAGTTTTTAGCAAATCTTTTACCTTGTCATTCATCACTAGAAGTTCACCAATAGAACGACGTCCGGAAAAACCTGAATAGTTACAAGATTTACACCCTACTCCTTTATATATTTGAGCACCCGTTGTAAGATTATAATCACCAGCAAATTCTTCCGCTAAAATATCCTCTTCTTTACACTCTTCACATAAGACACGTACCAAACGTTGTGCCAAAATACCTAAGAGTGAGGAGGAGATAAGAAAGGGCTCAACATTCATATCTGCTAAACGTGAAATTGTTGCTGCCGCGGAGTTTGTATGCAGTGTAGAAAAAACTAAGTGACCTGTTAATGCCGCACGTACAGCAATAGCAGCCGTCTCTTCATCACGAATTTCTCCTATCATGATAACATCTGGATCTTGACGCAAAATAGAACGCAATGCCGAAGCAAATGTAAGTCCTACTTTTTCATTCACCTGAATTTGAGCAATTTTATCACTTTTGTACTCCACTGGATCTTCAACAGTTATTAAGTTTTTATGGGGCTCTTCAACCTCACGTAAAAATGAGTGAAGAGATGTCGTTTTACCACTCCCGGTAGGTCCTGTTACAAGAATAATTCCATGGGAAGAACGAAGTAGTTTTTTTACATCTCCAATAAGACCATCATCAAATCCAAGTTCATAAATCTGGGGAATTTGTGAACTCTGCATCAAAAGACGCATAACAACACGTTCACCGTAAAAGGTTGGTAAAATTGAAACACGTATATCTAAAACCTCGCCAGAAATTTTTATCTGAGTTCTTCCATCTTGAGGAATACGCTTTTCAGATATATCTAAATTTGATATAACTTTAATACGGCTCACAATCAAATTCACAACTTTTTTGTCTAGATCTGCATTTTTTATCAACATTCCATCTATACGGAAACGAACTTCACCTTTTTTCTCTTGTACTTCTATGTGAATATCTGAAGCTTTCTTTTTCACAGCTTGATAAAACAGTGCATTCACAAACTTTATAATAGGAGCAGACTCTTCACTTGTTAAAATATCGCTCGATGTACGTAAGAAATCTGTTAAAGAGAGTTCTTCTTCACTCTCTTCACTCTCAGAATCTTCTTGCATCGTCTCTATTGCTCTGTCGGTTCTTAATTCAAGATATCTATTATAGAGTCTGTCATACGAATCTTCATCAAGTATATAGAGAGGGTATTGTGTCTCTAATTTCGTATAATAATTTGTTGCCTGAGTCAAATAATTTTCACAGGTAAAAGCGACTATTTCCTCTTTATACTGACTAAAAAGAAGATAATTTTTTACACTAAGTTCTGTATCTAACTCTTTGGGTGAGTATACATCTAAGTTTAAATCATGTATGAGGTCAAAATTAAGCACTATTTTTTCTCTTTTTTATCTTCGATATTTGTGGATCCAAAACCTTCTTTATCTATCATTGAAAAAACATATTTATTATATTTTTCTTGTAACTTTGATAAAACACCTAAATCTTTTTGCAGTTGAGAGAGTTTTTCACTCTTGTCAATAACATAAGGAGTTAAAATAACAACCAAGTTATCTTGTTCTTTTGTTGTTGATGTTGAGCTAAAGAGGTATTTTCCAATAAGAGGTATATAGCCTAAAAAAGGAATTTTATTTACAGAATCTCTCTCATATGTTTTAACAAGTCCACCAATAATAATGCTCTCACCATGACGTAAAATTGCTTGCGTTTTAACTTCTTGTTTAGAAGTAACAGGTTGTCCTGTGGCATTGTTTGATCCATCATCTAAAAGATTTTCTAAGATAGTCTCAACATCTAAAGTTACTTTATCTGATGAAGAAACACGTGGTTTTATTTTAAGTGTAAGTCCAATATCTTCACGTTTATAGCTATTTGTCACACCGCTAATTCCATTTGAAGCAGTCACTGCACCTGTAGAAATAGAGATAGTCTTTCCTACATAAATAGAGGACTCTTTATTATTGACACATAAAATTGATGGGTTTGAAATGGACTTAGAAGCCCCTTTTGTTTCAAGAAAATCTATAGCAGCGCCTAAGGCAAAACCGCTTGTTGCGCCACTTCCAATAATTGAGGTAGCTAAGTTTGCTCCTACAATTCCAGCAGTTACTGGTCCTCCGAAATTAGTAGAAAAAGAGTATAGCCCGCCAGATGTCAATGCACCACCATCAAAACCATATTTGACACCTAAGTCTTCACTATTATTTTTATTGATTTCAATAATTCTTGCTTGTACATAAACTTGATACTTCTCTTTATCTAATTCATCTACTATAAGTTTAAGGCCTTTTAATATTGTAGGCTCGCCTATTGCAATAATTGCATTAATCTCTTCACTTACACTAATACTAGGTTTCATTGAAGGATCACTATGAATTTGTTTTGCAATAATGTCACTTAGACTTGTAGCCACAGCTTTTGCATCTGAATTTTTAAGTTCAAATATCTGGACACCTTGATTTGAATTCGACTCAACATCAATTTTTACAACTAGTGCTTCTAATTTTGAAACATTCTCCTCTGTTCCCACAAGAATAAGTCCATTAATATTCTCATCTAAAATTATTTTTACTAACTCTGAGGATATTTTTTGATTAAAAATCGATTTACTAATATCTAATAATTTTATTTGTAATTTTTTTGCATTTGCATACTTAATTGGTAAGACTTTGACTATAGTTTTGTTTTCAGTCTCTATATCTTTAATGACCTGTTTAATCGTTCGAATATTTTTTGGATAATCTGTTACGAGAATACTATTACTCTCTTTCATTGTCATCAGTTTTGCGGTTTTGGATATTAGATAACGGATTTTTGCAGCCACAATATCTACATTTTCATTACTAACATGAATCGTCTGTGTTATCATAAGTGAACCATTTGCATTTTTGTTCCCAGAGACTACTCTTACATTATGTTTTGCAGCTTCCGTTGAACGTACAATCTCATACAAAGAACCTTGTTTAACAAGAGTATATCCTTTAGACTCTAAGACTGAAATCAATATCCCCATAAGCTCATCATCATAGACAGGTGTTGTACTAACAAAATTCACTGTGCCATTGATTTTATTATTCATTAAAATATTTTTATGTGTAATTTTTGATATGAGTTTTATAAAGTCATTTATCTGTAAATCTGAAAAATTTACATTTACCCGTTCTCTCGCACTTAACGATAAAGTCAGTAGTGTTATTAAAAATATGCTCTTAATGAATTTCATATATTATTTCCTTTTCTTGGTTATTTCTTAGTACTACAAGTGCTAAGGTATCTATCTTGTCTATATCTTTGTAAAGTTTTATTGCATCATTAAATGATGTCAACTCTATATTGTTTGCACGAATCAAAATGTCACCAACTCGTAAACCTAAAGCTGCCATTTTTGAATTTGGACTAATTCTTCCAACTCTAAAACCTGTTATTTTACCATTTTCTTTATAAGGAGCTATAGAAATATCTTTCCATATTTGTGATGGGTTTTTTGAATAACTATGAATATCTTGTTTTGTAACTTGTTTAGAAGAATAATCATCTTTTTCTACTCTTCTGATAAAACTTTTAGAGTGCTTCTTGCTTGGAACGATTAAAGAAAGGACATAATCTTTAGAATCTTTTGTGAACACAACATGATCTAAAAATAATTCTTTAAGTTTGTATCCAGCATATACTTCTCCAACTCCAACAATAGTTGTTATTGGTGAAGATTTTTTTGCAACAATTACAAAACCTTTAAATCTACTTCCATAAAGACCCTTTAACAATAAAGAGTTTATGCTTGAGGTTGGTGCTTCTTGCTTTTGAACAACTTTTAGTGCTATAAGCATGTTTCTAAAATCTACTCTTTGATACTTTGCCTTGTAAGATTTTTGAGTATTTAGTTCTACTCCATCACTTGGTAAGTACCACCATGCACCAAGAGAGATGAGTTTTGCAATCAAAAGGAGAGTTAAAAGTATCGTAAAAGATTTAATAATTTTACTATTTGAAAGTTTTGGCATAACTATACTCTCCATTTGTATCTTTTTTAAACATTTTCAAAGAGTTTTGGTAACTGTGAAGCATTTTTTTAGATGGTTTTAACAAAAGCTTTAACTCTCTGCTAAGTAGATTTAAGTTCATTGTAGTCTTCCCAAATTCACCATTGCCTTCTCCTTTTACTACTAAAGGATTAAAGAGTGTATATGAGAGTTTGATAGTATCTATTTTAGCTGGCATGAAAGAGTCCACTAAAGAAGACAACTCAATATTTTGAAGTTCAATATTATTAAAAAGAAGAAAAATTGTCACATCGGCTTCTTCTACATGAGCACTCTCTACTCCTTTAACAGTAACATTGAGATTTGTAAGCTCTAAACTAAAAAATTTATCTTCTAATGATTCATCTGACACAACTATGTCAAATTTTTTTAAATTCTCTTCTAAAAGAAAGTAAAGACTTGCCTTGGGTGCAAAAATAATGAGTGCAAAAATAAAAAAGAGTACATACATAAAGAACTTAGATAATTTTTTTACCATTTTATCTCCAAATCCAAACTAGCTTTTGTATCGCTTAGACGTTTAACTTTGATTCTACTAATGTTATATGAGCCATTTAAAATCTTAGACATAAAAAAATTCAACGCTTTTGTATCTATACTAATAGAAGTTATAGTGATAGAATCTTTTGCTTTTTTCACTGAGAGCTGAGCTGAAGAGAGTATTGTTTGAGCAAGGATTCTATCTATTGAACTTTTTGTTTTAATTTTATTTGCATAAACATTTTTTAAAGAGCTTAAATCAACAGCTAATTTTTCACTCTCCTTATAAGCTGATTCAACTTCTACAAGTTCACTTTTGAGCCCACTCAAATGAAAAACAGCATACACTAAGAGCATAAGAAGTAAGCCACCTACATGTAAAGGATTTACTTGATTCATAACTTTATCTCCATCTTAAGAGTATCTCCCTTGAGACTCTCTTTAAATTGGATTTTTTTAGTTTTTAATATGTTTGTTATAGTTGCTTTATTCCCTTCATTTACACCTGTGAATATAACACTTAAAACAGAGTTTTGATAGTCAATAAGAGTTAATTTTTGTGTTGCACTGAGATGCATATTTAAAAAATAAGAGATATATTCTCGTAGTCTACTCTGCTTTTTATATATGCTTTTATATTTATTTTGTAATGATCTATTTTGTAACATTGTTGATTGAAGTTTATACTTACTAAACAGTTTATCTTTGGCCTCATTAATCGCCCCTATCTTCTGTGAAGTTATAAAAGATTCTATAAATATAATAATAATTAAAGCACTTAAAAGAGCGGCGATTTTATAAAGGCTGCTACTTTTTACGAGGTGTCCATATTGTTGTATTTTAATTGTTTGTTTTGAAAGTTTTATTGTTCTTAAATCTAAATTTTCGACCTTATCAAACCATGTAGTAGGAGCAACACCTAAAATTTCATCTTTAATGTATAGACTTTGTGTCTCATTTATTTTTGTGGCTGTTAATAACTCTTTTAATTCACTTTGTGCCAAGTGTATACTGCTTATGTCTGCAATCGCAATACCACTTTTATGTAAAAGTTCCAAAATCTTTTTATCTTCATAAGCAAAAACAAAAAATTTATCAGCACTTTTGTAAGCAGTGTAACTATAGTTTCCCTCTGGTAAAATGTCTTCAAATATAGATGGAAGCAATTTTTTAACATCACGAACATACTTTACAGGTAATGAAAGTTTTTGTACCCAGTATAGAGATGGAGAGAGAACTACACTCACTTTTTTACTTTTATCATACTCTTTTAGATGAACATCTAAAGGATCTAAGAAGAGTATAGTGCTCTGGCGTTTAAATTTCATAAACAAAGTTCGATCCCTTTTTACTTTTTATATCGTATTCAAAAATAATTTTTGATTCACTTTTATTTTGCATAATCTCTATTGAAACTAAAATATGTGGCTGAAAAAAACTTGTGTTAAATTTTGACAATTTAAACCTCTCACCACTATTTAGATTAATATCATCAAGTTTTTTATAGGACCCAGCACCATAACTTAGCTCTTGTGCTCTCTCTTTTGTTACACCAAGCATCATCTCCCAAACTTCAGGAGTTATATAATTTAAATCCATACTTGTATTTGACTCTGATGTAAAATAAAGAAGATTATTAATGTGAATATTTTTGAGGCTATTCTCATTATACTCTCGTTTGTAAAAATCGTTTATTTTCTTCAAATGTTTAGCAGATGCCAAATAATCTCGAAAGAGATAAGGTTTTTCATCAAAAATATTTGTATTATAACTATTATCAACTTTAATACCGCTAGTAGCATCAAAAAGCATATCAATATAAACACTATTAACACCATGACTTTCAACATACTCTTTCATTGCATTTATACGATATTCATTTAAATCATTTACATTAAATTTTGAGCGAGCTGATTTAACACTTAAGAGTATGTTCAATCCTGAATATTCAAAGGGAATAAATGCTGCTTGTGAAAGAAAAAGAAACATTCCTTCTGTCGATTCTTTATCAACTATTGCTTTCAAATTTTTGTTTTTAGCTAATATCACTAATACATCTTCTATAAGAAGAGAACTTTGGTACATAAATTTTTCATTTTTTACCTCCGCTGTTGCACTGTTTACCTGTTTTAGCCCTACTCCAATAGCAACAGTTATGACTATTACAAACATTATGGTAATAAGGAGGGCAATAGCACTTCTGCTCTTTTTCATTTTAATGTATACTCATAGAAAAAATTGGAAGTAGCATAGCTGCAACTATGAAACCTATACTCCCACCTACAAAAAGCATAAGTGCTGGTTCAAGAAGGGTCAAAAGAAGAGAAATCTTATCACGATTCTCTTCAAAGTACAGTTCTGATACATTAGTTAAAACATTCTCTAATTGTGAAGTTTCCTCACCTAAAGCTATAGACTGTATAAAAGAAGTGTCAATTTTTGTTGCCGATTCATTTAAAGCTGATGAAAGTAACTTACCTTCAACAACTTTTTTACTCGCTCCAACAAAAAGTTCTTTAATTACACGATTATTAAGAATATTAGCACTCAAGTTTATTGTTTGGACAAAAGGAACTCCTGAACGTGTAAGCAATGAAGCAATATAAGAAAAACGTGCTAGTTCACTTTTAAGAGCAATGGAACCAAATAAAGGTAGTTTGAGCATAAATTTATCAACTGCATATGCGAAAGCATAAACTTTTTTATTTAAAATGACAAAACTAGATACTGCTATAAAAATTATGGCTAATAAAGTCTTAAAATTATGACTAAAAAAATCCCCTGCTGCGATTACAAACTGTGTTGATTTTGGCAATTCTTGGTCCATATTTTCAAATATACCTGTAATCTGTGGTACAACAAAAGTAAGCATAAATACAATCATAACTAAGGAGATAATAATCATAAAAGATGGATAAGCAAAAGCTCCTTTTATCTCTTTATGTATTCTGTCTTGTTCTTTTAAAAAACGTGAAAGTTCTAAAAGTACCTCATCTAAAATACCACCACTCTCACTTACTTTAATTGATTCTTTAAAAAATGGAGGCAATTCTACTATACTTTGTGCCTCAAGTGCAGTATAAAAATTTTGTCCTTCATTTAAATGTGTACTCACTGTTGTTAAAAAAAGTTTCATTTTTTTATGATGTTCATAATGTGACTGTACAATTTTTAGTGCAGATACAATGCTAATACCTGAACGAATATACATAGAGAGTTCACGCGAGAGTGTGGCTAACTCTTTGGGAGGTATCTTGTATTTTGTACCAAAATCAAGATGCTCATAAAATGCTGGTTTATCTTCGCTTAGAGATTGATAAATAATACTTTTTGCTTTGAGTTTAATTCGAGCTTCTGAGAGTGATGTAGCTTCTACTTTATCACTAACCTTTTTACCTTCTGAATTTATACCTTTGTACTTGAATATCATTGCATTATCTTTTGGTTTAGTATTTGTCTATCGTTTACAGCATCATCGAGTGAATCGAAACTCTTTGTCTTATTGAAGTAGGAAGAGTAGTCATAGGCTTTATCTTCATAGAGTACTATAACTTGGTCTGAAACTAAATCTTTTCCTATAGAAAAAGAGAAACAAACACTTTCTTGGACACCCTCTTTATTAAAAAAAACATCTGGTTTTTTTTCTATTGCCCCTTGTAAAAAATCATATCTATATGTCATAACATTTGCATCAAAAAAACTTTTTATCTCTTTGACTTTTACATCATCTTTATAAATACTACACTCACTACAATCATTAAGGCACAAAAGTTTTACACTCTTAGCATCTTCCATATAACTTAAAAGATACTCTTTTAAATTCATAAAATTTGGTTCAAATTTTTGTTCACCAAAGTTTTGCAACTTACTAATAACAAGAGTGTACACAACCCCTATTATTACAATTACAATCATAAGTTCGATGAGAGAAAATGCTTTTTTCAAAATCTATTTACATTCGCTTAGTTTAATATCTTTACCTTCGTTCTTGCCGCCCTCTTTTTTATCAGCACCAAGAGAAATAAGTTCAATTTTTCCATCATCGTTTAAATAGATAAATTTTTGTCCCCATGAATCTTTAGGCATTTTACCGTCTTTAAAGTACTCAGATGTTTTTGTTAAAACTGTAAGACCCTCTTCTGTAGATGGATATACACTATTTTTAATTTTATACATATCTAATGCACCATCATAAATACTCTTCATCTGCACACAAACTAAATCACGCTTAGCTTCTTCACCCTTCCCTGTAAGACTTGGCATAACCATAGCAGCTAAAAGACCAAGTATTACGATAACTATCATTAACTCTATAAGAGTGAATGCATTTCTTCTATTTTTATTTTGCATAAAATTACCTTTAAAAGTTCTAATTGATTATTATAGTAAAGTTTTATTACATTTTGTAAATAATTTGCATATTATGAAGATAAAACTCTCTTTTTTCTTGTTCTTATACAATATAAGAGTATGAACATAATAAAGAAAAAATATTTTAATCTGAATATGTGATTTAATAATATAAATTAATATTGGGAAAGACTCTTCTCCAGATACCTGCGGCACATAATTAATCAAGGTGTGCTGCTGTATTCCTACCCTGACACATTATCTTAAAAAATCATTGCACAGGTCTAAAGAAGAGAACTGAAATTATAGCAAACTATTTTTATTTAGAGCTTAATTGTATCCATTGCCTTTTTAACAGCACCTATATACTCTTCATATGCAAATGAAGTGTCATTATCAGCCGATGCAAGTTCTATCTCCCTTGCCATTTCATAAATTGCATCAAATTTCAGGTTACCAGCACTCCCTTTTAGAGAGTGTGCAGATGCTTTGATAGTCGTAAAATCCGATGAAGCTGTAGCCTCTTTTATTTTAGTAATAATCGGAGTTGACTCTTCTAAAAAGCTTGATAATAAAATAGGTATGTGTTTAACTTTTAAACCTATAGCTTCTGCCATATCATCATAATTTAGACTAGAGTAGTCTGGATTTTTAATTGGCATTGTTCATCCCTAATATTTTTCTATTATAATATCAGAAATAACTTTAAAGGAAAAATAATTGCTCTATATAATTGTAGCACTTAAAAGCGAGGCACAAGCATTTGTAGATAAATACAAACTTCAAAAATTAAAAATTAAAAAATTCACCCTCTACTATGGAAAAGATATAGTGCTTATTATCAGTGGTATAGGTGTCTCTTTTGCTAGAGAAGCAACACAAACTCTCATCAACAATTTTGATATTATTGAGGATGAAGATATATATCTTAATATAGGTATTTGTGCAGCAAATAAACAATATAGTCTGGGTCAATGTCTTGAAATTGGTTCTCTCACTTATCACGATATAACCTATACATTTAAAGATGCACTTAATCTTCTTTGTTTGGACCATGCAAGCAGTGACATAAAACATAATATCGTTGATATGGAATCATATGGCTTTTATGATGCAATTATTCATTCGCCTGCTATTAAAAATTTTCATATCATCAAAATTGTAAGTGATCACTTTGAACCGTATAAAATTACAAAAGATAAAAGCAAAAATCTTATTTTTAATCAAATAGATGTTATAAATAAGATTATATTTCAAAAGGAAGCATTGTGAGATATTTTCTATTACTTTTAATAACATCTTTACTTCTCCAAGCACAAAATCAAGAAGATTCGATTAAAAAAATGATAGGGCATATGCTTATTGTTGGTTTTGATGATCAAGTTATTCGATATGATTCACAAATTGTATCAGACATTAAAAAGTATAATCTTGGTGGAGTTATTCTTTTTGATAAGTATTATGCTACTCCTGATCGGGTCAAAAACATTCGTTCACCTTACCAGCTCAAAAATTTAATACTCCAGCTTAAAAAGTTTGCAAAACGAGATATTATAATAGCAGTTGATCAAGAAGGAGGAAAAGTTGCTCGTTTAAAACCAAGTGATGGTTTTGAGGCAATTCCTTCTGCAGCACAGATTGCTAAGATGCCACTAAAAGAAGTACATGCTATCTACAAGAAAGAGTCAAAAACACTTAAAAATGCAGGAATTAACACCAATTTTGCACCTGTTGTAGACTTGGCAATCAATCCTCTAAATCATGTTATTGTTCAACTTGAACGTTCTTACTCAAGAGAGAGTCAAAATGTTGTTAAATTTGCAAAAATACTTATACAAGAGCAAAAAAAAGAGGGTATTTTATCTGCCATAAAACATTTTCCAGGTCATGGTTCTTCTTTGGAAGATTCACATAAAGGTTTTGTTGACATAAGTAAAACGTGGTCAAGTGAGGAGTTAAAACCTTATAAAACTCTTATCGCTGCAAATATGGTTGATATGATTATGACAGCACATGTCTTTAATGCTCAACTCGATAAGAAGTATCCTGCAACACTCTCCTATAAGATTAATCAAGAACTTCTTCGTGATAAGATGGGTTATAAAGGTATTATTATTAGTGATGATTTACAGATGAAAGCAATTTCAAAACATTACTCACTTAAAGAGGCAACTCGACTTGCCATAAACGCAGGGGTTGACCTCCTTCTTTTTGGAAATCAACTTGCACATAACAGCGTCCAAAAGATAGTAGAGAATATTTACCAAGATGTTCAAGAGGGTAAAATAGCACTCAGTAGAATTAAAGAGGCAAACAAGCGTATAAATCAGACTCTAACCTCCTACCAAATAGTACAAAAACCAATTAATTTTACTAAAAAACGTATAAAACTAACAAAAATATATATCAAAGAACACTATGGACTTGATGTCAAAGATATAAAAATAGTTCCAAAAAACATTGTCATACACTGGACAGCAGATATGAGTTTTGAAAAAAGCTTTGAGAGATTAAAAGGAGAAACTCTCTTTAGCGACCGAACCGATATTGTTAAAGCATCAACTCTAAATGTATCAGCACACTATCTTATCGACCGAAAAGGTATTATTTACCAGCTTATGCCAGATAACTGGATGGCAAGACATGTCATTGGGCTTAATTACTCTAGTATTGGCATTGAAAATGTTGGTGGTGAAGCAAATAAAAAAGAAGACTTAACAGATGCTCAACTCAAAGCTAACATCAAACTGATTCGATATCTCAAAATAAAATATCCTACTATCGAAAATATCATTGGTCATTATGAATATAGAGATTTTGAGAACAATCAATTATGGTTAGAAAAAGATGCTTCATACAGAACAAAAAAAGCAGACCCTGGTATAAGATTTATGAAAAAAATTAGACAGGCAGTTGATGAATAGTACATTTTCTTCTCTTGATTGGGCTATTTTTTTTTGCTACTTTCTTCTTCTAGCAGGAAGTTCTTACATATTTTCACGCCAAAAAATAAGCTCCTCACGCGACTATTTTACAGCTTCAAACTCTATGCCAACATTTGCCGTTGCCATCTCTATTATAGCCACTTCTCAATCTGCTGCTACTTTTTTAGGAGCACCAGAATTTTCTTATGCTCACAACTTTACTCTTATAGGATTTTATATATCATCACTTGTAGCAGTTTTTTTTATTGCTAGATTTTTTGTGCCAAAATTTTATGCCATACGAGCCATTACGGTCTATGAACTTATAGAGATTCGTTATGGTGAGAGTGCAAAAAAACAGGCAGGAATGATGTTTCTTCTTGGAAGAGTTCTAGCTAGTGGAGCGAGACTCTATATCGCTGCCCTTGCCCTTAGCATGATACTTTTTTTAGACATATCTCCTCTGCATATGCTCTTCTCTATTGTACTTTTAATCTTTGGAGCACTCATTTACACCTATTATGGTGGAGTAAAGTCCGTCATTTTTAGTGATACTATTCAAGCCTTTACTTATGTAAGTGCAGGTATTGTAGTACTCCTGTATCTCTATAATGCTCTTGATGGTGTTGCAATATTGGCACAATTACAAAATCAGGAGAAGCTGAAGTTTATAGAGACAAGTTTAGATGCTAAGTTTAACCTCTTCGGATTGTTTACTGGCTGGCTCCTACTCAATATTGCTGCTTTTGGACTTGACCAAGATATGACACAAAGAGTACTCAGTTGTAAAAACAAAAATGAAGCACAGTACTCACTCATCCTCTCTATAATTCTCACAATACCTATTGTTCTACTTTTTTTAGCTATTGGTTCTCTTTTATTTCTTTATTACCAAGAGAGTACAATTACTCAGAGTTTTGAGGGTGAAAAAATTACCATTTTTATGTACTACATTTTACATGAAATGCCAGAAGGTCTACGTGGTTTTGTGACCGTTGGAGCAATAGCCGCTGCACTCTCATCAACTAACTCTGTTTTAGGTGCTATGGCATCAGTAGCGATAGAGGATATTTATAAACCTTATAAACTGAAAAAAGAACCTAAGACTTCAGAAAAATATTTTGTAAAAGCTTCAAAAAATGCTGTCCTGCTTTTTGCTTTTTTACTCTCTGCTATGGCAATGACAAGCTACTTTTGGCAACGAAACTCAGAACTCTCTCTGATTAGTTTCGCATTAGGAGTAATGGGTTTTGCCTATACTGGTCTTCTTGGACTTTTTCTCTCTGCTATATTTACTAAGAGAGGTAGTGCGAGAGTAGTTCCATATGCACTTCTGGGGGGATTTTTTACTGTTTTAGCTCTACAACCATATAGTTTTGGTATTCACATAGATTTTGCATGGCAGATATGTATAGGTAGTGCTCTTGCATTTGGAATAATGCAGTTAGAAAAAGAGAACATAATCCGATGAGAGAACTTTATATAGGCCTAATGAGTGGTACAAGTTTTGATGGAGTAGATATTGCATTATGCAGTATAAACTCTAAGAGTTGCAAACTCCTTGCCTTTGATGAATACCCTTTTGATAGAGTACTTAAAGAAGAAATATTCTCAATGCTAAACTCTTCTGTAACACTTCATGAAATAGGAGAACTTCATGTAAAACTTGGTAGGCTCTTTGCTAAGAGTATTCAAAAGTTTTTACTACAACAAAACCTTCAAAGCCATGAAATCAAGGCTATAGGACTCCACGGACAGACACTTTGGCATGCACCACATGCTTCTTATCCCTTCTCTATGCAACTTGGTGATGCAAATGTTGTCGTAGCACAAACAGGAATACAAACAATTACAGACTTTAGAGGTATGGATATAGCTCATGGTGGGGAAGGTGCTCCTTTTGCTCCAGCTTTTCATCACTTTTTGTATGCAAAAAAGAAAAAAAACATTGCACTAGTCAACATAGGTGGTATGGCTAATATCACCGTATTCTCCCCTAATCTAAGAGGATGGGACTCTGGGTGTGGTAATGTTTTACTTGACTTGCACATCGCAAAAATAAAAGGAAAAAATTATGATGAAGATGGTGCTTTTGCCAGAAGTGGCATAATTTTAGAAGAACTACTGCATAAAATGCTTCAAGATGAATATTTTGTAAAAAAAGCACCAAAAAGCACAGGCAGAGAATACTTTAATAGCACTTGGCTTGAAAAATATCTACAAGAGAGTAACTCTTTTAAGAGTGAAGATATACAAAGAACATTGCTTGAGTTGACTGCATGCAGTATTACCAAAGATTTAAAAAATAAAAACCTCTCAGAGCTCATCATCTGTGGAGGTGGGGCAAAAAATGTTTTTTTAATGCAGCGACTAGAATCTCTCAGCTGCTTAAAAGTCAGTAAAGCAGAAAATAGTGATGCCATTGAAGCGATGGCATTTGCATGGCTTGGTTATAAAAGAGTTCATAAAGAAATAGTAGAACTCTCAGAGGTAACAGGTGCAAAACAGAACTCTCTTTTAGGAGCAATATATGGATAAAATAAAACAATTTTTACAAACTACTTCCTTCTCTACATACAAACTTTCATTGGCAAGTGCAGATGCGAGTTTCAGAAAGTATTACAGATTAAGTCAAGGAAAGAAAAGTTATATTTTAATGGATTCTTCTTTAGAGAGAGAGTCACTTACTCCTTTTATTGACATTACATATCGCTTGCAGAGTGCCAATATTAAAGTACCACATATATATGAAAAAAATATCCATAATGGTTTTCTCATTCTTGAAGATTTTGGAGATAAAAACCTTTTAGATGTTCTAAATAGTAAAAATTTTAAGCACTACTATACCAATGCTATTGAAATAATTATAGAGATGCAAAATAGCTCCACACAAAAACTTCCTCTTTATGATGAGGATTTTTTGCACTTTGAAATGCAACTCATGCAGGAGTGGTATATAGAGGGGATTTTAGACTATACTCTTTCACAAGAGGAGTTACTCTCTTTGAAAAAAAGTCTTAAAAAGATTGTACAAGTGGTACTAACACAACCACAAAGTCTCTTTGTTCACAGAGATTTTCACTCAAGAAATATCATGCTCACTCCAGATAATTCCCTTGCCATCATCGACTATCAAGATGCGATGAGTGGAGCACTTACGTACGACCTTGTCTCATTGCTTAAAGATTGTTACATAAAGTTTCCACGCCAAGATATTGAGAAGCTTGCACTGCTCTTTAGAGACAAAAAGGGTTTAAATGTAGATGATAAAGAGTTTTTAAAGTGGTTTGATTTTATGGGACTGCAAAGACATATAAAAGTGCTTGGCATTTTTTCCCGTCTCTCTTTGCGTGACAAAAAAGATGACTATTTAAAAGATATACCCCTAGTTTTAGAGTATATTTTAGAGAGTACTCCTCGTTATGCAGAGACTCAAGCCATTGCAAATATTTTACAAAAAGTGAACTCATGAGAGCTATGATACTTGCAGCTGGAAGAGGGGAGAGAATGAGACCTCTTACAGATACTGTGCCCAAGCCTCTCTTAGAAGTAAACTCAAAACCACTCATTGCATGGCACATAGAGAGACTTGCTAAAAATGGCTTTAAAGAAATTGTAATTAATATAGCATACTTAGGAGAGAAAATCATAGAGTCCATTGGGGATGGAAGTAAATGGGGAGTTGATATTTTTTATTCAAATGAAAAAGAGACGGGAGCTTTAGAGTCTGCAGGTGGAATAAAAAAAGCCTTATCACTTTTAGGAGATGAAACTTTTTTGGTTGTTAATGGAGATATTTTTTGCGATTATGAGTTTAACCCTTCTTTTGATTTGCTCGGGAAAAAAGCTCACCTTATTTTAGTGCACAATCCAATGCATAACAAAAAAGGGGATTTTGGACTTGATAAAGATATAGTAATCAATGAAACCAAAGAAATGTACACATTTTCAGGCATAGCTTATTATCATCCCTCTCTTTTTGAGACAATTAAGTTACAAAAAAGCCCACTTGCACCCCTTCTTCGATTCTTTATTGAAAAAAGAGAGATAAGTGGTGAAGTGTTTAAAAATATCTGGCACGATATCGGTACACCTAAAAGACTCCAAGAGGTAAACTGTGTTTATTAAATTACTCCTACTACTCAGCTTCTCAAATCTTCTCTTTGCTAAATATACAAACTGTGAATTTCAAAATCATGCATATGAAAAAATTTGTCAAGATGTGGTTAAAAGAGGAGTCTCTTACCAGTATGCAAACGAGTTTCTTCTCTCCTACTTTAAAACAAAAAAATTTGATGAAATTAGTTGGAAGTATCTGCAACCAAACAAGATAAAATATCATAAAAAAAAGGAGAAGCAAGCAAACAATGTTCTTCTCTCCTTTGTACCAAAGATGATCCAACATCTCAAAAAATATAGTAAAGTATATGATTATGCAGAAAAAAAATATGGTGTAAATCGTGAAGTTATTGCAGCTATTTTACTTAAAGAAACAAAACTTGGCAAAATCAAACCTACTCATGATGCTTTTGTAGTCTTTAACACTATACTGATGCGATCTAATGCAGAGAGCTCGCGAGAGAAGTGGCTTATAAAAATGGCTCAAACAAATATGGTTTCGATTATTACACACTGCTATAAAAAAGGGGTTAAGCCAGAGCAGTGTAACCTGCCAAGTTCTTATGCGGGAGCTGTTGGTATACCACAATTCATGCCAAATAGTTTTATCTATGCCATAGCTTATGGAGATGGTGTTGCAGATATGACAAAGATGGAAGATGCTATCATTTCAACAGCAAATTTTTTACATCAAAAATCCAACTTTAATAAACTTATAAAGTGGGAGAAAATGCCTAATATTCCTCTCATTGAGGCCGCTTGGTATGAGTATGAGTTTTTAAACGAAAATTCATCTTTTGTATATGAAAAGAGTAAAAATGGGAAAATTTACCAATGTTTTACAAAAGATAAAAAAGAACTCTCTTACATGAGAGAGTATGTCAAAAAAATTATGCGATACAATAACTCTTCAAACTATGCTATAGGTGTTATACGCCTTGCATATGAAGCTCATAAAAGTTTATGATTTTCCTTTTTTGATTAACACTTTTACATCATCGCTAATACTATCTCTAGCGATATCACAAACATTTACAGGGTGTCCAGAAGCATCAATAGCAACAAAAGTAAATTCAGCATCAGCTACACTATATTCATCTCCATTCTCGTAACATTTTACTTGAAAATCAACATAAACTTTAATTGAACTATGTCCAATATGAAGTATTTCTGTATATATACTAAAGATATCCCCATTATTCACAGGTTTTTTAAATACTAAATTAGAAACACTAGCAGTAACAGCACTACCAATCAAAATATTCTCAATGGCAATACTCGCAGCCTTATCCATTTTAGACATTATAAAACCACCAAAAGCTTTTCCATAATGATTCAAATCAGTTGGATATATTTGTCCTCTTATTGAAAGTTCTTGCATAAAACCCCCTCTTAGTGTTCATTCATAAGAATTAACTCTATGCTGCCACTCACATAATTTGCAAAAAAAACTAACCTATCTAAATCTTCTGCATCAAATACACCATTATTTTTATTTAAAAGTTGTATCACACCCATTACATCATGTTTAGAGTCAAATATGGGAATACTTAAAATAGACTCTGTTTTAAAACCACTTTTATTATCAATACTTCCCAAAAATCGTGAATCCTCATATGGATTATTTACAATTTGTGCTTTTTGTTTATTGTAAGTATCCCCTACAACTCCAGAGTTTAAAGCAATAACAATACGACCAATTCCATCGCTAAGACGGGTCCAGAGCATATTGTCATCAGTATCAACTATAAATACAGAGCAACGTTCTGCATCCACTAATTTTTTTGCTTTTTTAGCAACAAGTTCTAATGTCTTATCTATATCATCCATCGACATAAGCTCTTTGCCAAACTCTGCAATCTGTGTAAAATTACTCATTTTATTTCTCTCTTCTTGTATCTTCTTCTTTAAATATATTGGTAAGTTCTAAAAAACCACTCACATAATGTGAAAAGAATATCATAAATTTCATATCCTCATCATCAAAATCTGTCTCTTTATTGAGCAACTGTAAAACACCTATAATCTCTCTTCGTGAGTTGAAAATAGGAGAGGTGATGACATTATTTGTTACAAAACCAGTCTCTTTATCAACTTCAGATAAAAACTCTGAGTGAGCATATGCTTCATTTGCTATAACTGGTTTTTTTACTTTTAAGGTGTATCCAACTAAACCTTTATCTGAAGGAACTACGAGTTTTTCAACACCATCAGCTATTGTTGTCCATAAGTTTTTTTCTTGAGCATCATATATAAAGATGGAACATCTTTGTGCTTCAATAACATTTTTTGCATACATGGATATAAGAGGTAAACCCTCAGCAAGTGTCTTTTTTTCCAACAGTTCTCGTCCAAAATTAGCTAATGTTCGATATGTTTTTATATATTTCATTATAAAACTCCCATTTGAGGCTGTACATTAATTTATCTGAAATTATTATAGTGTAAAATATAAATAAAAAAAAGGCTTTGCATGAATAGTACAATAATATGGCACAATCCAAGATGCTCAAAATCTCGTGAGGCACTTTCCATTCTTCAAGATACAGCTAGTAAGTATGAATTAGTAAAATATCTTGATATCACTCTTAATAAAGAACAAATCAAAGATACACTAAAAATGCTTGGCTTTAGTAGTGCTAGAGAGTGGATGCGAACCAAAGAAGATATTTACAAAGAGTTACAACTCAAAGATGAGAAGAATGAAGAAAAATTGATAGAAGCTATGCTAAAGTACCCAAAACTGATAGAGAGACCTGTTATTATAAAGGGGGATAGAGCTATTATTGCCCGTCCTCCTTCTTTAGTCACAGAGTTTTTACAGAGCTAACATCTCTATACTCACACCATTATCTTTAATAAACCTAGAAATAATCTCTGAGTGTGTATGCTCATAAGGCTTTGCATACACTATGCGTTTAATACCACTAGCTATTAGATTTTTACTACACTCACTACATGGTTCTAATGTGACATATATGGTGGCTCCATCTATACTTATTCCTTCGCGTGCTGCCCAGATGATTGCATTCATTTCAGCATGAATTTCATATGTTTTACTCCATTCATGATGTTCTGATGTATATTCACCCTTCCAGTAATCACAACAGTTCGTAAAACCTGCAGGTGTTCCATTATATCCTGTACTTAAAATTCTTCCATTTTTTACTATAACGGCACCAACCTGCTTGGAGACACATTTAGAAGCTTGCGCTAGTTCGTAAGCTATATTTATAAAATTTGTATCACTTATCACAACAACTCTACTTTACTGTTCGTATCATATTTATATCTGCATTATTTCTGAGTCTCGCAAAGTAATCACTCAAAACCTGTTCACGCTGTTTTGCCATTATTTCATTTATTATCTGATTTTTCACATCTGAGAGTTTACTCTCATCTGATTTTTCAATACTTTTAACATAAAAACTAACATAACCACCTTTTCCATTGGGTACAAGTGAGCTACAGGTATTAAGAGGTGTATCTTGAAGCAGTTTCACCAAAGATGGAGAGATTTTGTTGTATGAAAGTTGTAACTCTTTTTCATCTATTTCTGGTGAGTAAAACATCGGGTTTGCTATTTTTTGCTGGAGTTTATTTTTATGCTTACAATCATAAACTATAACATTAAAAGCTGATGGATGATTAAATCTATCTTTATGTAGAGCATAATAATCCTTTATTTCACTCTCACTTGGTTTAGATATGGAGCTATAAGCTATAGCAGAGTAAAGTTTTTGACTCAGTAATTTTTGTTTAATCTTCTCTTTTAACTCTGCAGAGCTCAAACCATTTGTCTCACGCACTGCATCATAAAACTCACTTAAACTCATTTGGTTTCTTTTTGCCATTTTTTTAACATCCGTATAAACATCTTCAGGACTTACAGCAATATTTCTTTTTGCTATTTCACTCTCCTCTAATTTATTACGAATTAATATATCAGATGCTTTTTTTGCACTTACATGAGATGTTTTCATCTCATTTTTTATGTCAAAGAGTGTTATTGCTCTGTTTTGAACAACAATAGCAACACCGTCATAAATATCTGCACGTAAAAAAGTTGTCACAAGTAGTAATAAAAAAATTTTATACATATATAATCCATTATTTAAAATTAAGAGTAATATTTTAGCGATATTTTACCAATAATAGTTATAATGAACAAAAGAATTATAAATATAAGGTTTTACTATGCTTACATCACAACTTTTATATGATGAAATAAATGGGTGGAAGCAACTCTCTGGAGACAATATACAAGACCCTCAAGTCATTTTAGCCTTTGGAATGGGAGAGGGGTTTGTTAAAAATGCTTATAGAACATTACGAGAGAAATTTCCTAAAAGTGACATTATTGGATGCACGACTGCAGGTACTATTGTAGGAACTCAAGTTGATGATATTAGTGTTGCGACCCTTATATCTTTAGAAAAAGGGAAGATGCAGGTTGTTTCTCAAGAGTTTAGTTCAACAGATGAGTCCGAACTCATTGGACAAAACATTGCAAAATCTTTACTAAGAGAGGAGTTAAAACATATATTTATTTTAAGTGACGGTTTGCATATAAATGGAACGAATCTTACTGCTGGTTTAAATAGAGAACTTCCACAGAGTGTTCATGTTACAGGAGGATTAGCTGGTGATGGAACAGCTTTTAATAAAACACATATTATTGCTAATGCAGATGCCAAAGAAAAATGTGTTGTTGCCCTTGGATTTTATGGGAATTCTTTAGAGGTTAACAGTAGCTGTTTTGCAGGTTGGGATGAGTTTGGAGCAGAAAGACTTATTACTCGTTCGGAGGGTAATATCGTGTACGAAATAGACTCAAAGCCTGCCCTTGGGCTATATAAAACTTACTTAGCAGATGAGATAAAAGACCTTCCTGCCAGTGGTTTAAAGTTTCCCTTTAGTATAAGAGAGGATGCTTCAAAAAAACCTATAATTAGAACATTTTTGGCCATAAATGAGGAGGAACAGAGTCTTACTTTCGCTGGAGATGTTCCAGAGATGTATCGGTGTCGTCTTATGAAATCAAATATTGATAAACTTATAGATAATGCTGGACTTGCAGCCGAGCAAGCAAAATCAAACAAACACTCTCATAGTCTTTGTTTAGCTGTAAGTTGTTTTGGTAGAAGAGTTGTTCTTTCTCAACTCGTAGAAGAGGAATTAGATATTATGCAAGATGTCTTTGGTGAAGAGACTCAACTTTCAGGTTTTTACTCTTATGGTGAAATTGCACCATTAGATGGATTAGACAAGTGTGCTTTGCACAATCAAACTATGACATTAACTGTCATAAGTGAAGAGCTATAAGTTATTAGCATGCATCGCTTACTAAAACGCCAAATTAAAAAAATTTTAGGTGAAGAGTATACTCAAGACTCTAAACTTCAAAATATTTTTCAGCTTATTAGTGATCATTACATTGACAAAGATAAAGATTGTGTACTGCTTGCAAATGCCTTAGAAGTCAATTCTGCAGAATTAACTGAATTAAATATGCAACTCCAAAATATGGCATTTTATGACTCCTTAACAGGTTTAACAAATAGAGCACTTTTTGAAAAAGAGCTAGAGCTTACTATTAAACAAATAAATAGACATAAAAGAAATATTGCCTTGGTTTTTTTTGATTTAGACAACTTTAAAAATGTGAATGATACATTCGGACATGATGTAGGGGATAAGCTTTTAATAGAAGTCGGTAAAATAATTCAAGAGAACATCCGTTCATGTGATACCTTATCCAGATGGGCTGGTGATGAATTTGTTTTACTACTTGATGAATTAAAACACATGGATGATTCTGTGCTCATTGTTCAGAACATACAAAAAAAAATGAAGCATCCTATAAAGATTGGTACTCATACCCTTCATGTCTCTTGCAGTGTTGGTATTAATGTTTATGAAGATGCTCAAGATGTTCATCAAATGCTCAAAAATGCAGATATTGCAATGTACGAGGCTAAAAAGAACGGTAAACGAAATTATGCAATTTACACCTCTGTTCTTGGTGAAAAAATCATCTCTGATGTACAACTCAATGAAGAATTACTCCAAGCACTAAAAAGAGATGAGTTTATAGTATATTATCAACCACAAGTTGAGATTTTAACAGGAAAGATTGTAGGAGCAGAAGCTCTTGTACGGTGGGAACATCCAGAAAAAGGCATCCTCTTTCCTTTAAAATTTATTCCTTTTGCTGAGGAGAAAGGTTATATAGTCAAAATTGGTCAAAGAGTACTTGAACAAGCTTGTAAAGATATGCAAAAATGGCTTAACAATGGTTATAAACTCAACAATATCTCTGTTAACATATCAGTTAAACAAATTCGACAAAATAATTTTGTACAAGTTGTCAAGAAAGCTCTTAAAAAAAGTGGCTTACCTGCAGATATGCTGGAGTTTGAGGTAACAGAAACAATGATAATGCAAGAGTATAAACACTCTTTTGATGTACTTGACACACTCCGTAAACTTGGTATTTCTCTCTCAATTGATGACTTTGGAACTGGTTATTCATCTCTCTCTTATCTTAAAAAATTACCAATTGATAAAATTAAAATTGACAAATCATTTATAGATGAAATTGCAGAAGATGAAAATGATGTTGCCATTACAAAAGCTATCATTGCCATGAGCCATAGTTTGGGTCTGAGTGTTTTAGCAGAGGGAGTTGAGACAAAATCACAACTTCAAGTACTCAAAAAATTAAAATGTGAAAAGTACCAAGGTTACTACTGCTCACGACCTATACCTGCCAAAGAGTTTGAAAAACTACTACATCAACAAGTAAAAGAAGAAAACGATAAGTTGTTTGATCTCACTTTTGAAATCTAATCTCTTTTTTACTATGTTTTAACCAAAATTTGCCTAAAATTACATAATTATTATTTTAAAGGTTTTTACATGGTTGTTACTCGTTTTGCTCCTTCCCCTACTGGATACTTGCACATTGGTGGTTTAAGAACTGCACTTTTTTCCTATCTATGGGCCAAAAAAAATGCAAATAGTAGCGAGGGAGGGAAATTTTTACTCCGCATTGAAGATACAGATAAAGCAAGAAATTCTCAAAAGGCAACAGAGGCTATTTTAGAAGCTTTTGAGTGGTTGGGACTTCAGACTGATGAAGAAATAATCTACCAAAGCCAAAGAGATGCAATCTATGAAAAATACATCCAACAGCTTTTAAATGAAGAAAAAGCATATAAATGTTACATGTCAAAAGAGCAACTTACTGCACTGCGTGAGACACAAATGGCAAATAAGGAGCGTACAAAATATGATGGTCGTTACCGTGATTTTAATGGTACACCCCCTGAGGGAATAGAACCAGTCATACGTATAAAATCTCCTTTAAGTGGCGAAATTATTGTTAAAGATGGTGTAAAAGGAGATGTTGTTTTTCAGGCCGAGGACATTTTAGATGATTTTGTAATAGCACGTGCTGATGGAAGTCCAACATATAACTTTGTTGTAGCCATTGATGATGCTCTTATGGGTATAAATGAAGTTATACGTGGTGATGACCACCTGAGCAATACCCCAAAACAGATAATAGTTTATGAAGCTTTAGGGCTTAATATTCCACTTTTCTATCATGTACCGATGATTCATAACTCTGCTGGCAAAAAACTCTCTAAACGTGATGGTGCAACGGATGTGATGGCATACAAAGAGATGGGTTATACACCTGAGTCTCTTTTAAACTTTTTAGTCCGTTTGGGATGGAGTCATGGCGATCAAGAGATTTTTTCCATAGATGAAATGATAGAACTCTTTAATCCAAAAGACATTAATAAATCTGCTTCTATTTACAATACTGAAAAACTTGACTGGCTCAATGCTCACTACATTAAAAACACATCTAATGAAAAACTTTCCGAACTTTTAAGTGCATATGGAGTTATCTTAAGCTCTCATGATAAAAAAGAGATTCTTCTTGATACTTTAAAAGAGCGTGCTAAAACACTCAAAGAGTTAGCACAACTCATAAATGAGATTGTAAGTACACCTGATTTTTATGATGAAAAAGCTGTTAAAAAAACTTTTAAAGGTACTGCTATTGAAGTATTAAATAACTTTGGAGCAAAACTAACCAAGACTGAGGATTTACACCTTCCAAGTGACTACCACACTCTTATGGAAGATGTTGTTAATGAGATGGAAATAGGTTTTGGGAAGATTGGACAGCCACTTCGTCTTGCCCTTCTTGGAAAGCTCAGTGGTCCTGGACTAGATGTTGTAATGGCTGTCATAGGAAAAGAAGAAACACTGCTTCGCCTTGCTAATGCTATAAGCAAAAATTCATAAAAATAATAGTTATTAACTATTATTTTATTTAAGCAATAATTATCGCTTAGTTAGATAAACTCATGCGATGATTACGAAAAACTCCATAACTCCAAAAACAATTTTTTCACTTATACTTCAGAAAAGACCATCACTTATCTATGGACAAATTATTACTCTTCTGGCTATCTTAGTAAGTGTTCCTATTCCTCTCATGCTCCCAGTTATGGTAGATGAAGTTTTACTTAACAAACCAGCAACCTTCATTCATACAATTGACTTTTTTATTGGTCATACCTCTGCCTTTAACTATATAGCTATTGTTACATTTGCAGTAATTTTTTTACGTTTTACCTATTATCTCTTAAATATAGTTCTTACAAAAATATTTACAAAAATTGCCAAGCATGTTACTTTTGAAATACGAAAGAAGATACTACGTCATCTTCAAATTGCTTCAATGAATGAGTATGAAACACTTGGCAGTGGTGCTATTAGTGCTAACCTTGTAACAGATGTAAATACACTTGATACTTTTATTATGACAGGGGTGAGTAAACTTGTCTCTTCTATCTTAACACTACTTGCAATTGCCTTTGTTCTCATAGCTATTGACCCAATTTTAGGAATACTCATTCTTGTTATTCAACCTATAATTATGCTATTTAGTAAAAAAATGTCAAAAATTGTTGGTACTCTCAAAAAAGAAGAAAATAGTGCTATTTCTAATTTTCAAGAAGATATTGGTGAGACACTAGAACTTTTTGGACAAATTAAAGCAAGTAATCAAGAAAAATTTTTCTTCTCGCGATCTATACAACTTGCCCATAAAATTCAAACTACTTCAAATGAGTATGGTTATAAAAATGTTGCCTATGAAAGACTTTCATACACTATTTTTTTAGTAATGTTTGAAATTCTCCGTGCAAGTGGTCTACTGCTTGTTGTCTATAGTGACCTAAGCATAGGAATGATGTTTGCCATGTTTGGATATATTTGGTTTATTATGACACCAGTACAAGACTTACTTGGTTTTCAATATAGTTATGCCTCAGCACTCGCTGCTATTGAACGATTAAATAGTGTACTCAGCCTACAAACAGAAGTAAGTGCTCATGAAAAGCTCACATCAGAAGAGCTCACAATTACACTAAAAAATATTAATTTTTCATACACAGATGAAAAGCCTATCTTAAAAAATATATCTTTAGAGATACAAGCAGGTTCTAAAGTGGCCCTTATTGGTGCAAGTGGAAGTGGGAAGACTACCCTTGCACAAGTCATCTCAGGATTTTATGAAAAAAGTACAGGAGAAATTATCTATAACAATATAGCTATTGAAAAACTTGATAAAAGCTCTCTTAGAGAGAAAGTATTTTTAGTTCTTCAGATGCCTATTTTGTTTAATTCTACTCTACGTTTTAATATTACCATGGGAGATGAGAGTGTAGATGATGAGGCGATTGTAAAAGCCCTCAAAACAGCTCAGCTATTTGATATGCTGGAAAATATGAGTGAAGGGCTACAAACTATAGTAGGGCATCATGGTATAAGACTCTCTGGTGGACAAAGACAGAGACTAAGCATTGCCAGAATGATTATAGCCAATCCCAGTGTTGTTATTTTTGATGAGTCTACCTCTGCACTTGATGTTCATACCGAGACAAAGCTTCAAATAGCACTTGAACCTATCTTAAAAAATAAAACAGTAATAACTATAGCACATAGACTCAGTACAGTAAAAAATTCGGACTTCATTTATGTACTTGAAAATGGAAAGATAATACAAAGTGGAACACACGAAGCACTAGAAGATGAAGAAGGACACTATAGTGAGTTTATCAAAGGGCAACTTTTGTAGCCTCATACCTATTCAAAATAACGTTGGCGTTGTTTCTCTTTTATTTTTGTTACATCTACAACTATGAAACTATCAACACAGTCTGAAAATTCTTTATCTATGTTGTAAGCACAAAATTTTATACCACCCTCTTCACAAAGATCAGAGTATTGTTTATATAGAACAGGCACACTCAAATCTAAAAAACCAAGTGCATATTTTAAGAGTTTAAAATCAGCTTTATAATCACTTAAAGTAAGCTCTGCTTTAAATTTTGCTAAATACTCATCATCATTATTAAAACTATATGGAAGGCTTGCACTAATAAGGCCATCTGTATCTTTAAAATAGGAGTTGTAGAAGTACAAAATCATATCTTTAGCTACTTTAGGATAACTCTCACTCAGGCTCACACCACCAAACATATACCTTATTTCAGAATTATTTTTTAGATATGCTCCTATGCCCTGCCATAAATAATCAAGTGCTCTACTTCCCCAGTATTTTGGTTGCACAAAACTTCTTCCGAGTTCTATAGAGTTATCTAGATAAATATCAAAGGCTGCAGAATAGTCAAAAAGAGTTTGTGTATAAAGAGCCTTATCACCATATTTTTGTATTATCTCTTTTACAATTCCAATTCTATAAGAACCAACAATTTCTAAATCTTCATTATCCCAAAGAATAATATGCTTATAATAGCTATCATATTTATCAATATCTCGTTTTTTATTTGCACCCTCACCTACTTTACGAAAAGAGACCTCACGCAAGCGACCAAGTTCATTAAGTACACTTGAATTCTCTTGTGTAAATTCATAAAGATAAATTTTTTTACCATCTTTAGTTTCTCCAAGAAGTTGCGATTTATTTAGCTCTTTTTTTATATCTCTTCGATCTTCGGGCAAGGCTATAGCCTTTTGAGTTTTAAAGTAGCTTACACCCTTTTTTAAACTATAAAGATGCTTTTTATACATTAGTACAAGTTTATCAATTTCTATAGATTTTGGTTTTGTGTTTTCACTTGGGATAATCTCTCCAACAATAATATTTATACTCTTTCCTCTTTGTCCAAAGAGTTCATTTGCAAGGAGAAGTGTTGAGAGTTTTTTATTTACAGTTGAGACAGAATAAAATGTTTTAGAATTTTTTCCACCAATTAGGACAGGCAGAATTGGAGAAGAAGTTCTTGTGGCAAACTTTAAAAAACCTTTTTGCCAGATACCATCTCTTATACCGATTGGCGTTGCACGACTTACTTCTCCTGCGGGAAATATAATCACAGCCTCTTCATTATTTAAGGCCTCATATATTTTGTTGATAGAGATTTTTGTTTGTCTACTTTTAAAATTATTTATATCTATAAGAACAGGACGAAGAGGTTTTATAGCATTTAAAAAATCATTTGCAACAATTTTTACATCTTTTCGTACTCTGCTCACAAGTTTTATAAGAGCAAAAGCATCAAGACCACCAAGTGGATGATTTGCAACAATGACAACTCGTCCTGAAGATGGAATATTTTCAATATATTTGTCAGAAACAGTATAGTTAAAATTCAGTTCATCAAGTGCACTCTCTATAAATTCAAAACTTCCTTGGTGAGAATATTGTTCTAAAAATTTATTTATCTCTCCTTGATGTACAATTGAGTCTGCAAACTTAGAAATAGCAGCCTTTATAACTTTACTATTTTTTAACTTTGGGAACTTCTTTACTATCATCTTTTCTATATCAAGCATTTATCTCTCCTAAAACACAATTATATTACAAACTCATTACATTTCTATTACAAAATAACAAATTTTACACTATAAGTTACCTAAAAGTTTAAAACCGTTAAAATGAAGAAAATACTAATTTAAATATGAAAATGGATCACCTTTATATGTTTAAGGCTCTCATCTATGCAACCCTTTAATCAATCTCATAAAACTCTTTTACAATGGTACAACAAAGAAGGTCGACATAACTTACCTTGGAGAAATACCACAAATATTTACCATATATACCTAAGTGAAATTATGCTCCAACAGACACAAGTCAATCGTGTGCAAGAGTTCTACTATCCGAAATTTTTAAAACTCTTTCCTACTTTGCAAATGCTCTCTCAGGCTACACAAGAAGAAGTACTCTCTGCATGGAGCGGACTGGGCTACTACTCAAGAGCAAGAAACCTTCACAAAACTGCACAACTCCTTGATAAGAGACTCCCTAATTCTATAAAAGAGCTAAAAAAACTCCCTGGAATAGGTGAATATACAGCTAGTGCAATTTGTAGTTTTGGTTTTGAGCAACCTGTTTGTGTTGTTGATACCAATATAGCCAGAGTTATCAAGAGGTTTTTCGCACTCATCTCCCCAACAGCATTCAATCTACGAAGTCAAGCTACTATATTTTTAAATCAAGAGTTTACACGGGCACATAACTTAGCTCTCATGGATTTAGGTTCTCTCATCTGTTTACCCAAAAATCCAAACTGTAAAGAGTGTCCTCTTTCATCTCAATGTTTAGGAAAAAATGAACCCGAGTTTTATACAAAAAAAATAAAAAAAGAGTACATTAATATGGATCTTTTTTTAGGTGTTTTTATACAAAACAATAAAATTGCACTTCAGGTTTCAAAAAAAAATATGTACAAGAATATGCTTGTTCTGCCATCAATTGAACCTTTAGATGAAAAATTTTTAGGAGTATTTAAACACTCTTATACAAAATATCGTTTAGATGTATATCTGTATAAATTCTCTGCTCCTAAAGAAAAGTTCGTTTGGCTTGATTTAGATAAGTTTGATGAAGCACCTATCTCATCTTTGACAAAAAAAGCAAGAACTTTTTTTACTCTAAATCAATAGCCAAACTTTTAAGTGTCTCTAAATCCACAAGATTTAAAATAGCTTGATGTGTTGAATGAATAAAAATTTGAGGGGCATTGCCATCTTTTACAGCTTGTGCAAAACGCAAGCCAGAAAGACACCAACTCTCCCCTGGTTTTACACCTTTAAAACCATGCTGAGGCATAGGTGTTGAAAGATCATTTCCAGTATGTTTTGAGTATTCTAAAAACTCTTTTGTTGCATAAATACATATAGCATGCATACCCTTATTTTGTGGTGTAACCTTACAAGAGCCATCTCTGAAAAATCCTGTAAGTGGGTCCAAACTACATGGTTCAAGTGGTGCTCCAAGAACATTTAATTCTTCAAATATATAAAGAGGTTTTGGCATATTTTACCCTTTTGTTTTTTGTGATTGTATCTTAAAGTCTACAGAACTCTTGTTGGACTTCAAATTAATAGATGCTCTTAAAATTCTGTTAATATTAAAATATAAGTTTAAATTCGCTTCCAACACCTAACTTGGATTTTACTTCCACTTTAATGTCATACTCATCACAGATTTGTTTGACAATATTTAAGCCAACGCCAAAGCCACCAGCAATACTTGATTCACGTTTATAAAGTTTAAAAATTTCATCAAGTTTTTCCTGTTTTATGCCAACTCCCTCATCTTGGATAAGAAAATACTCATCACAAAGTTTGATATGTAAAGTTGTCTCAGGCATAGAGTACTTAATAGCATTTGAGAGAAGGTTAGAAAAAAGAAGTTCTGCTTTAATATCTTTTATTTTAAACTCTTTACTTTGTAAATCAATATTTATAGCAATATGTTTTGCTTCACGCAGCTCGACATAATATTTTATAACCTGCTCCGCAATATCTTTTAAATCAAGAAATTCTAGATTTTCATCTTTTTTATTAAAGTTCAAGTATGCAAGTGACTTGTAAATACTCTCTAATTGTTTTGTACTTATAAGTATATTTTTTAAAATTTTTTTATCAAAGACTCCTTTTTTTATGGCTCTTTGAGAGCTCATTCCTAAGGCAGTAATAGGAGTATTTAATTCATGAGACACATCTTGCATAAAACTTTCTATCTGCTTCATGCGTGTATTAATAGGTTTCATAAAAAGTTTTGAGAGGACAAAAGAGATTATAACTATAAATATAAAACTAAATATCATAACAATCAAAACATTTTTTTTAAGTTTTTTTATCTCTTTAAAATACTTATCAGTTTTGACAACAACATACTTTATGTGCAGATGCTCACGCGGCGATGCTGATACTAGAACCTTAAATCCATCTTCTTCAAAATAACCCTCTTTATAACCCTTTGATTGATTAGTAGGAATAAGTATGACATTATCGTAATAACATGCTGTACAGTCCTTATATCCATCTTGAAATTTCATTAATTTGAGAGTTTTATTATGCATTTGAGCATCTATAATTTCAGAAGAAACCTCATCAGCTATATGTGCCATTTTATAGTAAACTGTGCTATTGATAGACTCTTTTTGAGCATTAAAGTACCAATAACCAAGTGAGAGTATAAAAAGAAGAGAAGAACTAAGGTATAGCAGTAAAAAAGAGTAAAATGATTTTTTTTCTAACTCATTCATACTTATACCCTTCACCTCTTACATTTACAATGTGTTCCCTGCCAAGGTATTTTCTGAGATTTTTTATAATAGTGCGAATAGCATTATCACTAGGCATATCATCATAATCCCAAAAATTTTGTAACATCTCCTCTGCACTTACAACACGCGAACGATTTTTATATAAATAGTGTAGACACTCTGACTCTTTTTTGGAAATATGAATTTTTCCATCATCTTTAGTTATTATGTGTGTTTGCATATCAAACTCTGCCTGACCAATTATTATAATGTTATCAAGAGCAAAATATTTTTTTATATTTTCAATTCTCTGTCCTAATTCTTCTAAATCAAAAGGTTTTTTAATAAAATCATTTGCACCGGATTCAAAGGCGGATTTTAAATACTTTGTATCTTGAAACGCAGTAATAAAAATAGTAGGTGTTTCATCATGAAAGCTCCTCAATTCCTTTAAAAGTGAAATTCCATCACCATCTGGAACATTAATATCAAATATATAGAGGTCAAACTTCTCTTCTTCACTCAAATTTAGTGCTTTTTTCATACTATATGTATGAATCACTTTATAATTATCTTCTAAAAAGTCAACTAAAATGTTTGCAAGGGCTGTGTCATCTTCTAAGAGTAATATTTTCATAAAGTATTATAATACAAAAATCACAAACAACTCACATTCTTTGAGTACAATACTCATAAGAAAACAAAAAAAGGATACAAAATGAAAACTTTAACAAAAATTTTTCTTGTTATGATTTTAAGTGTGACTCTTGCACAAGCTGCAGCATTTTCTAAAGATGCAAAATATAGAACTACAAAAGTTCATATTAGTGCTGAGAAACCTATTACATCAGGTACAAATACACTTACATTTACTATTACCAAAGATGCGAAAATTTTACAAGGTGCAAAAGTTTCTATAAAAGCCTTTATGCCTGCAATGCCAGGAATGCCAGCGATGGTGTCACAAACTGAGGCAACATCTCTTGGGGATGGAAACTACAAAGCAACACTTAATCTCGCAATGAGTGGAACTTGGCAAGTACATATTTTCATCGCTCCCAAAGATGGCAAAAAGTCTCGTGTTAAAACAACTATAAACTTTTAAGGCTAATAGTGTGATAAAACTAATTTTTAGTGCTATTGTATTAGCCAACTCTTTATATGGTATGACTCTTGATGAGATTATTAAAACATCTCTCTCCAAGAGTCCCTCCCTTGCGTCTATTAATGCAAGAATAGCTGCGAATGAGCAAAATATACTTATATCTGACCAGTTTTCAAATCCTGAGATACTTCTGAGTAAAAACACAATAGATTCCTCCCAAGCAATGAGTCAGAGCATAATATCATTCAAACAAAAGCTACCTTACCCCTCAAAGTTGGCGACTCAAAAAGAGGTCGCTACCGCTGAAGATAAAATACTCCAAGAAAAACTTAATGCTGCTGAAGTTTTACTCGTTGCAAAGATTAAAACTCAAGCATACACTATTTGGGAGTTTCAAGAGTTATTTAAAATTATTAATGCTTATGTCGATTTAACAGAACAAAATATTGAACTCTATGAGTCTTATACAAGCATAGATGAGAATCAGCATATGGGTATTATGAAAGCAAAACTATCTCTTTCTGATTTAGAAGTACAAAAAAGTGCTCTTAATGCTAAAATTTCTTCTGCTTATGCCCGACTCTCTTATCTTGCAGCATTTAATGTCTCTAATCTTGATTTACAACTCACTATAAAAGAAAAACCTGATTTAAATGCTTTACAAAGTACTCTGCTAAACAACCCTGAGCTTATTATTAAAGAAAAAGAGATTCTAAAACAGGATGCAAAAGTAAAATTAGCAGATATTAACAATTATCCCGATTTTAATATTATTGCAGCATATGCTTATAGAGAAAATTTTAGCAACTACGTAAATTTAGGAGTTGCTATATCTTTACCAATATATGCAACTGAAGACTATAAAGAAGAAGAAGCAAAAGCAACACTTCTTTCGAAAAAAAGTTTAAAAGAGGACACTAAAATTTCTATCAACTCCACTTTGAAAATTTTTTATGCACAGATGCTTTCATCATACGAAATCTATCATATTATTCAAGATGATGCCCTCCCTCAAGTTTCGCATATGTTCGAACTTAGTAACTCTTCTATATCTATTGGTTCAGACCTTTTTAAATACATTGATGTACTTTTTCAAAAACTAGATTTAGAACAAAAAAGTATTCAAGCCGTGAGTAACTACAACCGTGCAAGAGCAGAAATATCAAAACTCGCAGGAGAGATAAAATGAGACTACTATTACTACTACTACCCTTAGTACTTCTTGCAAAAGATGCTACAGTCCAACAACTTTTTTCAGTGCAAACTGTGAAAGTCAAAACACAGACAACAAATCATACAAAAAAGAATTATGGGTTTGTTAAGATTGATGATGCCAGAGTTTATGAAATAACACCACGTTTTGGTGGTTATGTAGAGAAAATTTTTGCTGATAAAATTTACAAGTATGTAAGAAAGGGTGATGCCCTTGTCACTGTTTACTCACCAGAAGTATATAAAGCAAAAGAGGATTATATAAACTCTTATAAATATACAAAGGGAAGAAGTACGAATGGTATGCTTGATAGTTCCAAATTAAAACTTAAACTTTTAAATGTAAATAAAAAAGAAATTCGTGAAGTTCTAAAAAATAAGAAGGCTTCCCCTTATACAACTCTTTATTCACCTGTGAATGGCTACATTTTCAAAAAAAATATTAGTGATGGTTCTGCATTTAATGAAAAAACAACTCTTTTTGAGATTGTAAACCTTGATGAAGTATGGGTTGAAGCTAAAATATTTGAAGATGATGTGGCATGGTTAAAAAATGCAGATGATTTTGACATAAGCTTTAAGAGCACTCCAAAACACTTCAAAGCAACTTCCACACTCCTTTATCCAAAGCTAAATGAAAAAGAGGCAACATTAACACTCAGACTACGTCTTAAAAATAAAGATTTAAAGCTTTTCCCAGGTATGTATGCAAATATCATCTCTAAAGATAAAGCGCAAGAGTACCTCACACTTCCAACAAATGCCGTCATGATAAAAGATGGAAAATATTATGTATTTGTAGTTGGCGAGTACGAGGGCGAGTACGATCCACTTCAAGTCAGTGTCAAAGTATTAAATCCACATACGTATATTATTACAGATGGTTTAAAAGCTGGTGATGAAGTTGTTAGCAATGCTCTGTTTATGATGGATAGTGATGCTCAAATAAATGGTTTATACTAAAGGTTTAAGATGATTGAAAAATTAATAGATTTTAGTATAAAAAATAAATTTTTAGTGCTTATGGCAGCACTTTTTTTAGTGGCTGGTAGTGTCTGGAGTATGAAAAACACTCCTTTAGATGCCCTGCCAGACCTCTCTCCTCCACAAGTAATTGTGGAGATAAAATGGAATGGTCAATCTCCTGAGACTGTAGAAGAACAAGGGACATACCCTCTTGTTTCACAGTTTTTAGCTATTGCAAATATTGATACTGTTCGTGGATACTCTACTTATGAGACAGGACTCATTTACATCATCTTTAAAGATGATACAGATTTATATTGGGCAAGAAGTCGTGTATTAGAGCAACTTGCATCAGTTCAATCCTCGCTACCATCAAATATGAGTGTCACATTAGGACCTGATGCGAGTGGTGTAGGTTGGGTTTATGAGTATGCTCTTAGCTCAAAAACAAAAAATCTTGCAGAATTAAGAACACTTCAAGATTATTATTACAAATATGCACTTATGGGTGTTGATGGGGTCAGTGAAGTTGCCAGTATCGGTGGATTTATCCCTACTTATCAAGTAACTATTAACAATGACAACCTTGTACGTTACAACCTGAGTATTAAAGATGTTGCAAAAGTTTTAAAAGCTAATAATAACGATACGGGTGGTCGTATTGTTATAAAGAATGGTTTTGAGTGGATGGTTCAAGCAAAGGGTTATGTGAAAAATCTTGATGATATTCGAAAACTTGTAATCACCACAAAAGCAGGTACTCCCATTACTCTTGGAGACATAGGAAGAGTTGAACTCACGCCAGCCTCACGTCGTGGAATTGCCGATATGAATGGTGATGGTGAAGTTGTCGGAGGTATTGTGCTTGTTCGTTATGGAGAAGATGTTTATACTGCAATTGAACGTATTCGTACAAAAATGAAAGACCTTAAAGTTGAGGGAGTAGACGTTACTACGGTTTATGATCGTTCAGGTCTCATTGACGCAGCGGTTGAAACACTTAAGGGAACGCTTATAGAAGAGAGCCTCATTGTTATTTTTGTCATTGGTATCTTTTTACTCCACCTTCGTTCTTCTTTTATTGTACTCATTGTCCTACCACTTACAGTTGGATTTACATTTTTACTTATGAAACTCTTTGGCGTCGGCTCAAATATTATGTCTCTTGGAGGAATTGCCATTGCCATTGGAGCCATGGTTGATGCCTCCATTGTTATGATAGAAAATGCTCATAAAATGCTTCACAAGTTTGAAGTCAAAGAAGGCAGAGTACCAACAGATAAAGAACGCATCCATGTTATACTCAAATCATCACAACTTGTGGGTCGTCCCATCTTCTTTGCATTAGCCCTTATTGTAGTTTCATTTTTACCTATCTTTGCACTTAATGGTCAAGAGGGACTACTCTTTACACCACTTGCTTTTACAAAAACATTTGCCATGGCTGCAGGAGCATTATTAAGTATTACGCTTGTCCCTGTACTTATGGTATTTTTTGTAAAAGGGAAAATAATTCCAGAAAACAAAAATCCTCTTAACAGATTCTTTATCTGGCTGTATCACCCAATCATAGTATATGGACTTAAGATAAAGTATCTTGTTATTGTAGTAGTTGCTCTCTCTTTAGGTTATATGTATCCTCTTTTTAACTCTTTAAAATGGGAATTTATGCCTATGCTTAATGAACAAACTTTTATGTATATGCCAGTTACTCCTTATGGAATCTCTGTGGACCAAGCAAAAGCACTAACACAAAAAACCGATAAAATTATAAAATCTTTTCCAGAAGTAGATACTGTCTTTGGTAAAGCTGGTCGTGCAACAACTGCTACCGATCCTGCTCCACTTGGAATGATTGAAACCATTATCACTCTAAAACCTCAAGACAAATGGCCTAAGGGCATGACATATGAGAAGCTGCATCAAGATATGGAAGACGCTCTTCAAGTGCCAGGGCTTACAAACTCTTGGACATACCCAATTCGCGGTCGTATTGATATGCTTTTGAGTGGTATTCGTACACCAATTGGAATTAAATTATATGGTCGAAATGCTGCAGGTTTACAAAAGTACGGAAAACTCATTGAAAAGAAACTGCGTCCTTTTGACAAAACACTCTCTGTCTTCGCAGATCAAGCTAGTGCTGGATACTTCATTTATCTTGATTTGGATGAAGAGAAGATGCAAAGATATGACATTAGCAAACAGACACTCTTAGAGTACACATCCCTTTCTATTGGAGGAATGAAAGTCTCTACTATGTTTAAAGGACTTGAGCGTTATCCAATTGCCCTGCGTTTTGAGGGTGATGAGAGAAGAAGTGTTGAGAGTATTAAAAATATTCAAGTCAAAACAAAACTCGGGTTTGTTCCACTGAGTACTTTCGCTAAAGTTTACTATAAACAAAATGCTTCTGTAATTAAAAGTGAAATGGCAGCTCCCGTTACTTTTATATATATTACACCTAAAGAGGGTGTTACGGCAACAGAGTATGTAGCTCAAGCACAGAAGCTCATTAATGAAATTGATTTTGAACCTGGTTATTATATAGAATGGGCGGGACAATCTAAATATTTAGACAGTGCCATGAAAAAAATTGTCTGGATTGTTCCAGCTGTATTAATGGCTATATTAGTCCTAATTTACTTGGCTTTAAAGAAAATGGCACCAACACTTATTGTCTTTTTTACACTTCCTTTTGCACTTCTTGGAGGTTTGATTTATGTAGATATGTTAAACTTTGCGATGAGTATTGCCGTAATTGTCGGTTTTTTAGCACTTCTTGGTGTTGCTGCTGAGACCGCCATTGTAATGATAGTCTACCTTCAAGAGTCCGTTGATGAAGCACAAGAACAATACAAAGATGCTTTTGATACACAACACTTAAATGCGGCAATTTATGAAGGAGCAGTGCAGCGTGTTCGACCAAAACTTATGACCGTTTTTGCCATTTTAGCTGGTCTTGCTCCTATTATGTACACCCATGGTGTGGGAAGTGAAGTTATGCAGAGAATTGCAGCACCTATGTTAGGTGGTATTATAAGCTCTGCTATTTTATCACTTGTCATTATTCCAATTCTTTTTGAAATATATACAAAAAGAGAGTTGAAAAAAAGTAAAAAGGAGAGACTCAATGCTTAGAACAATTCAAGTACAAAATGTAAAATGTGGAGGGTGTGCAGCTACACTCACAGGAAAACTCAAAGAGGAATTTGGCGAGATAGAAGTCAACCTTGATGTTATGCCAAGAGAGATAACACTTGAGCTACAAGAAGAGAAGATAGATGCCCTTCATGAAGCACTCAAAGGCTTGGGTTATCCAGTAGCTACAGAGAACTTCGGTTTTTTTGAAGACACCTCCATGAAAGCGAAAAGTTTTGTTTCATGTGCAATTGGCAAAGTAGAAAACTTTAAAGAAAAAAACTAAAATACAAACTCTTTTATATGAGAAATAATTCACAAACATAACACACTATATTATTATAATATGAGTATAAATAGCTTGGAGGTGTGTTATGAGCGAAGAACAATATTTTTATACCTGTCCTATGCATCCAGAGATTCATCAAAAAAAAGCTGGAATATGTCCAAAGTGCGGTATGGCATTAGAACCTGAAATTGTTCAAGCCCACAGCGAAGAACAAAATGATGAACTTCACTATATGTCCAAAAGATTTTATATTAGTGTAGCCCTTACCTTTCCTGTTTTTCTTCTTGCTATGATTGCTGATTTAATGCCACAACTTTTACCAAATGTCATTACAACTGTTCACATTCAATGGTTTGAGTTTTTACTCTCCTCTCCTGTTGTTGTATGGGCTGGTTACTCCTTTTTTGTTAGAGGCTACAACTCTATAAAAACATGGAATTTAAATATGTTCACACTCATAGCTATTGGAGTTGCAACTGCTTATATCTATAGTCTTATTGCCCTTTTTTTACCACATATTTTTCCCCCATTAATGCAAAATCAAGATGGTTATGTACATGTCTATTTTGAAGCGGCAGCTGTCATTACTACACTCGTGCTTTTAGGTCAAGTTTTAGAGCTTAATGCACGAAGCAAGACCAACACTGCTATAAAAACTTTAATGAATCTTGCTCCAAAAAAAGCACATAAGATAGAAAATGATGGTAACGAACAAGAGATTGAACTCTCCTTAGTTATGCAGGGTGATAAACTCAGAGTCAAACCAGGAGAAAAAATACCTGTTGATGGCATAGTTCTTAGTGGAGAGAGTAACATAGATGAGTCAATGATTACAGGTGAGCCACTTATGATAAACAAGCAAGTTGGAGATTTACTCATTGGTGCGACCATTAACAAAAATGGTACTTTAATCATGGAAGCTCAAAAAGTTGGTAGCAATACAATGCTCTCTCAAATTGTCAATATGGTAGCCCAAGCACAACGCTCATGTGCTCCCATTCAAAAACTAGCAGATACTGTTTCTAGTTACTTTGTACCTGCTGTGATTCTTTGTTCTTTACTTGCATTTTTTGCTTGGTTTTTTATAGGACCGGAGCCAAAACTTGCCTATGCAATTATCGCAGCAGTTGCTGTTCTTATCATTGCATGTCCCTGTGCTTTAGGTCTTGCTACTCCTATATCTATTATGGTTGCAACTGGTCGTGCTGCACTCATGGGTATACTAATAAAAGATGCTCAAACCTTAGAAAATATGGAAAAAGTCACTACACTTGTTGTGGATAAAACAGGAACACTTACAGAAGGAAAACCACAAGTTACACAATTTATTTTAAGTGAAAATATTAATGAAAATGATGTACTTGCCATGGTTGCATCTTTAGAACAAGCAAGTGAGCATCCTCTTGGAGAAGCTATTGTAAACTATGCAAAAGATAAAAAAATTTCATTGTTAAAAGTAAAAAATTTTAAAGCTGTCACTGGAAAAGGCATTGTAGGTGAAATAAATGATAAAAAGGTTCTTATAGGTAGTGAACAATTCTTAAAAGAATCTGGCACAAACCCTTACACACTGCTACATCATGCTCAAATATTAAGAGAAGATGGACAGAGTGTCATTTTTATAGCTATTGATGCTAAGTTGAGTGCTCTTATGAGCATTGCAGACCCCATTAAAGAGACATCACTTAAAGCAGTTCAAGAGTTACAACAAGAGAATGTGAATGTGGTAATGCTCAGTGGAGACAATCAAACAACAGCTCAAGCAGTTGCAAAAAAACTCGGTATATCCGAAGTTCATGCACATGTTATGCCTCAAGATAAGGCAGATATTGTCAGAGATCTTCAAGAGAGTGGTAAAGTTGTTGCCATGGCAGGAGATGGTATAAATGATGCCCCTGCACTTGCACAAGCAGATGTTGGTATTGCTATGGGTACAGGTACTGATGTAGCTATACAGAGTGCTAGTATTACTCTTGTAAAGGGAGATCTTCTTGGCATAATAAAGGTAAGAAAGTTAAGTATTGCAACAATGAAAAATATACGACAAAATCTCTTTTTTGCATTTATATATAATAGTGCTGGGGTTCCCATTGCTGCGGGAATTTTATACCCATTTTTTGGTATACTCCTCTCACCTGTAATTGCAGCTGCGGCTATGAGTTTTAGCTCTGTATCTGTCATACTTAATGCATTAAGACTAAAAAATATCAAACTTTAAAAGGATAAAAATGCAAAATAACACAATATATATACTGGCTCTTACTCTACTCCTCATCACTGGAATAACTTCTTGTAGCGATGCAGAACAAGGGGCTAAGTCTTCAGCTTCTGGCATGAAATGTGGTGCTGGAAAATGTGGTGCAAATATGTTTGATGGTAAAGGTGCTTTATCAAAGAAAAAACGTAATATAATTTCACAAATGCGTACAAATGACCCTCGCATTGATTGTGTAAAAAGTGCTAAAACAACACTAGAAGCTTATAATTGTGTTAAACATAAAGAGACAAATAGAATGTCACTTAAATGCGGTACATCCAAATGTGGTGAAGGCAAATGTGGTACTGCAATAAAGCATACAAAAATGATGTTAGAGAAAAAAGCAATGAAAAAAGAGAACAATACAAGTATGAAATGTGGTGCTAATAAATGTGGCTCAAAAATGTAGTGAAGTAATATGCAGATTAGAGTACTACAAGAATCGGAACTAGAGCTACTTTTTCACTACTCTTCTTTAGAAAAGTGGGACATGCAAGAGCTTGAAACAAAAGCTCTTTTTTCTGTGCATCAAAATGATTTTTTTGTTGCATTTTTAAAGGAGGAGCTACTTGGCTTTATAGTCGCCATAAAATATAATGAAAAGCTTGGCTTTATTAGTAGTTTTTTAGTGCTTCAAAAATTTCGCTCTTTAGGTTATGGAAAAATACTGTTTTCTCATGCCCTTAAACATCTTGATGGTTACCAAATTGCTCTTGATAGTATAATTGGACAAGAAAGTTTTTATCGGCAATTCTCTTTTGAAGAATATTTTGATGTTTCAATATATGCATTTGAAATTGGAAGCATGAAGTTAGATTTTCTCTCTTTAGATATATATAAAACGAAAGATAATATTCTCACAAAAAATGCACGAGAATCTCAAAAACATCTCTTTCTTCAAGATGAAGTCCTATGTAAGTCAATTCTCAAAGATAATGAAGAAAGTTCCTATGCTTATATGTTTCCTTATTTAAATGCTTATAAAATAGAGATAAACTCTACAGATATCAATGAAACCTTAGCACTCTACATTGCATTAACAAAAAACCTTCAAGATGGCACAACAGTTTACATAAAAGTAGATGTACTCTCTCCTGTTTTACTCAGTATAACAAAGGTTTTAAATATGAAACTCCATTATAAATATACTCGTATGTACAATAAAATACTCTAAATCTTTTAGATTATATTCATAATCTTTGAAAGGTTTACCTTTCCATACCCGTAGTACAAATTTCTATTTGCAGTATAAGGAACATTGCCTATCTTATCAGCACTATTTTTTAAAATATTTTCTATCTCAACTCGTGTAAGATTTGGATTTTTCTCTAACATAAGAGCGATTATGCCGCTTACAATAGGAGCTGATGCCGATGTGCCTGTAAATGGATTTGCATCATTATACAAAATATAATTTTCATTATTTGTTGCTATACCTTTAGTTCCTGAATCATCAAGTGTAGTTATACCAAGCCAGTAGCCCCCAGGAGCCATAATGTCGAGGTTTATACCATAATTACTATAATATGCTCGTAAGTTGTCTCTATCTGTCGCACCGACAGAGATAACTTCGGGAATAGCGGACTCATCATTTCCCATATCTCTGTCATCATTCCCTGATGCAAATACAATGATAGTTCCTTTTCCGTTTCGTCCATTTGTTGCCAAATCTACAATTTTATTTCTCACAGCCTGTGAAACATTATATGTTCCCCAACTATTGTTGATAATATCAGCACCAAAGGCTTCTGCTTTATCAAAAAGTTCTATAATTTCACTATCACTCATACTCTCTTTATATTTAAGAAAAATTATCTTCGAATTACTCGCTACACCCTCAATTCCTTTTCCATTTACTCTTGCACCTATAATACCTGTTACAGCTGTGCCATGAAATTTTTTTATATCTGTATGTGAGACATCTGTACTTCTTGTTGCTATATCGAATGTATTTATAATAGCTCCAAATAAATCTTCATGGTAAACATCTAGTCCATCATCTATGATAGCTATCTTTACACCATCTCCCTTATAATATTTAAGTATATCCAAGGGGTGAATATTTGCATCATCATTAATATTATTAAGAGTGTAAAATGTTTGATCTTTTGCTAAATACCACTGTTGATTATAATATGGTTCAGGAAGAGAATTTCTTGGTTGACTTGCATTACTTGCACTATTATTAGAACCGCAAGAGATAATAAAAAAAGTCATTATGAGTAAAAGAAAATACTTCATTGCTTAATCTTATCCCGTGGAATAAATTCTAAAACAGTTGCATTAATGCAAAATCTTCTTTTGCCATTAGACAGAGGAAAAACATGTCCAAGATGAATGCCACTTTTTTTTGCAACTATTTCAACTCTTTTCATACCATAGCTATTATCTTCTTTTTCAATAGTAGAACCATTAACTGCCTTGTAAAAACTTAACCAACCTGTTCCTGAATTAAACCTATCGCGTGTATCAAATAGGGTTTCTCCACTCACCTTGTCAATAAATACACCATCTGGAGTATGTTTAAAAATATCGTATGCTTTACAAAAACGGCCATCTGTTCCTTCTTTAAAAGCAACACTATATCCTTCAGAAGTACTTCCAAGTTTAAAAGCTCCAAGAGCTTTATAAAACTCTTTTGCATTCATATAACCTACATTTGCAAAAATTTCTTTTGCATCTTCAATGAAAAGAATAGTAGGAGTGGCATATAACTTTGTTGTTAGGGAAAAACCCTTCAAAGAGCTCGCTAGAACAGTTCGCATCGGAATGCTTCCCTTATAGTCTTCACTCACTTGCATCTCAAACTTTTCACAATAAGGACAATAACCTTCCGACTTTATTACTATAATCTCTTTACCGCCAAGAGGCATTACCACGTCTTTTTGAATACTGTTTTTCTTAAATTTCACGCCAGTTCTATGATTCGGACAATATCCATGAGGATTTTTTGCTAAATAATCTTGATGATAAGACTCTGCTAAATAAAAGTTTTTTAATGGTTTAATATCTGTTTTTATCTCTCCAAAACCATTTTTATACAGAAGCTTTTGATATCTATCTTCAGTTGAGTATGCTATTTCACGCTGGTATTCATTTGTATAGAATATAGCACTTCTATAATTATTTCCAACATCATTACCTTGCCGGTTCAATGTTGTTGGATCATGAAGTTCCCAAAAAGATTCTATCAATGTTTTTGCATCTACTTTTTTATTGTCAAAGGTTACTTTTACCGCTTCAGTATAGTTTACAATCTGGCTTCCATCTTTAGTACTTCTGTATTTTAATACTTTTTTGTATGTTGGATTTGGATAATTACCACCAGCATACCCTGATTCAGCCTTAATCACACCATTAAAATTGTCATAAAATTTTTCAACACCCCAAAAACATCCAGCTGCAAATACTATTGAAACTATCATATCGCTCCGTTCCTTAATCTCTCTTTTATAATATCTGCCACTCTAAAAGAGTTGGCATATATAGTCCAAGTATAGGGAACACTCCCACCTGTTGGCATAAATGAAGCATCTGTGACATAGAGGTTCTCTAAATCATGTGTTTTGCAGTTTTTATCTAAAACAGATTTTTTTGGATCATTACCAAATCTACATCCGCCAGCGACAAGATTTGGTGGAGGGGAGGATGATATAGAGTACTCTATATCTACTGCTCCCATCTCTTTGAGTACCTTTACAGCCTGTTTTGCTAAATGCTCACCTACTTCTAAATCATGTGGATGTGAGTTCAAGTTTATAACCCCAACAGGAACACCATAGGCATCTCTCTCTTTGTCATCTACATCTACAAAACAATTATCTGTTGGTAACCAGTCATTAAAAACTTCAAAGGTGAGTACACGAGATTCTTTTATATTTTTTTCTATATTTTGAGCAAGTTTTTCACCCCAAAGAAGTTTTCCATCTTCATCATATAACTCTCTATTAACACGACTTATAATATTTTGATGCTCAAAAAGAAAGTCTATCGTTCCTCCTTTATACTTATGGCATCCATCTTCATAATCATACCAATCTTGCAGACTTCGATTGAAAAAAACTCCTGTTTGCATGAGCTCTTTTTGTTCTTTTTTATTGAGTTTATCAAATACAAAACGACCCTGTCCACTGCCACCTGCTGAAAAAATTAAATTTTTACCAACTTCTCCACTCGAATTTGCAACACCATTTGGAAAATCTTTATTTTTTGAATTGAGCAGTAAACGAGAGGTCTCAATTGCCTGTGCTGCTAAAACAAAAATTTTGGCATTTATAACATGGACAATACCATGTTTGGTATAGTAATGCACACTCTTTACTTTTTTATGTTTTGTATCTATCTTATAAACAAATGCATCTGTAATAATCCGAGCCTTGCATTTTTGTAGTAGTGCAGCTCTAGCACTTCCTTTTGCACCGCTTGCACAACCATAGCTACCACAAAAATTAGAATAATAACACCCTTTACGATTCAAAGCATCTTTTGGTAAAATTGCCCGTGGCGTTGGAATTGAGGTAAATTCTAAAACATCACAAGCCTTGTCAAACCACTGTGTAACACCATTTGTTAAAAGTTCTGGATATGGAAAATTTGCTGTTGAACGAGGCTCTTGGTACTTATGTTTTACAACTTTTCCACTCACACCAATTACTTTTTCAACCTTTGTGTAATATGGTTCAAGCTCTTCATAAGAGATAGCCCAATCAACAATATTAGCACCCTTAATCTTTCCATATGTAGAATGTAACTGAAAATCATTTGGTTTCATTCTATGAAAATAACCACTCATAAGATTAGATGAGCCACCAACCATGCTTCCATTCCAAAAATTCCAGCCAGATTTTTCACCATCATAACGAGTAAACTTTCCAGATTGCGAATATTCGTTAATGATATGTTTTTGTTCATTAAGGGGTGGTGTGAACATATCTCTACGACAAACAGCAAGTTCATCTTTATTAAAATCATCCTCTTTATAATCTTGACCTTTTTCAAGAACAACAACCTTATACCCAGCATTTGAGAGTTCATATGCTATAGGTGAAGCACCTGCCCCACTTCCAATTATGCAAATATCATACATTATAAATATGCCTTTGTGGGTCTAGGTAAACCACCTTCAAAAGAGAGCCATTTCCAACCTGCTTCATTGTTATTGCCTCCATATATTGGGTCACCAAGCATTGCTTCAAAAAGATAAGTCATCACAGTATGAAGCCATGACTCACCCCACTCTTTTTGTACAATTGCATGAAGTAATTCCTGTCTTTCTTGAAATAAAAGTTTTGTATATGTTTTTTTGTACATTGAGGCAGATGCTTCGTTAAGCCACTTTACACCATTTTTTAAAAAAATCTTATCCTCTTTTGTAACTCTCTCATGATGAAGTATGATGCTAATATAATTAGAAGTTTCAATCTGTAATTCATTGGCTTTAGGAAAAAGGTCTGTGTGTAAAACTTTAATAGTATCATGTATTGTTGTAACACTAAAGAGTTCACATCCATTCATTATAAAAACAGATGAACCTAAAAAACTATATTTTAAAAAATTTCTTCTTTGATTTAAATACATAAAGAGTTAAGCACCTAAAAGATTAGCAAAAAAAGATACTTTTTTCTTTGGTGCATAAGCAATTATTCGCTCATCAATAAAATCAGGGTCACCCTTTTCAAACTCTTTTTGAGACACTTTTTCAATATGCTTTTTTGGTCTCTCTTTTTTTACAAAACCGTTACTTTTTGAGCCAGTAGCTCCATGAGGGATACACATAGTAGACTCCTTCACCTCTTTATTTACCAATATTATAACTCAAAAGTGTGTATTATGTGTGTAAAAATACCTTATTCTACAATAGATTCTTTGAAATATTTATCAATATCCATATATTCTTTACCTTTATTGTCTTTAAATAAGAGATGATGTTTTTGAATCTTTTTTATATGATTTAACCCCATAATTGCCAATAAATTTGTTATACCATATATTAGTTGCTCATGGTAGGATGCAATATTCTTCGCTTTTTGCTCAATTAAAAAAGAAGCCCGTTTATGTTCATCTTGTGTTGCAAGACCTACGGGACAAGCACGACCATGTGCTCCTGCACACTCTCTAGCACGTATACACCCTGCACTCATCATAAAGGCACGTGCTATAGCAACATAATCTGCACCAATGCCAAAAAGAATAATAGCATCATCGGGAGTCAATACTTTTTCACTTGCAATTATTTTCACTTTCTCTCGTACACCAACACTTTTAAGAGTTGTATCTACCACAAAAAGAGCTTTAGATATGTTCATACCAACTGCCATCATCATTTCCAAAGGAGCTGCACCACTACCACCATCACCACCATCAACTGTTATAAAATCTGGGTATGCATCAGAACCCGCGTCAATACGTTTTTTTAGAAGATTTGCATACTCATCAAAAGCTTCTTGAGATGAGATAACAATTTTTACTCCTACAGGCTTGTTTGAGAGCTTTTTTAGTCTTCCCATAAAATCAAATAATTCTTCAAGATTATGTGCAAAAGGAAATTGATTTGGAGAAAATAAATTTTTAAAAGGTTCTACTCCACGGTAATAAGCGATAGCTTTACTTACCTTATTTGCCAATAACTTGCCACCTGTCTGCTTTGCGCCCTGAGCCATTTTTATCTCTGTCATTTTTGCAAATGTCATTGTCTTTTTATAGCGTTCTTCATCAAAACTACCATCATGGTGGCGTACTCCATAAAGTCCACTGCCCATCTGAAAGATAATATCTGGGATATCACTTGGAACTTCTTTTGGAAATGCATCAAAAGGAGCATCCCAATTTACCCTGTAACACACCAAAACTTCTTTATCAAAAAGATAACTCTCCGGTGCAGTAGAATTTATAACCATATGTCGATAAATTTTCTCAGCGGTCGCATGATTTAATAGAAAATAAACTATTTTATAAACAGTTTTTGCAAAAAAAGTCCCCTCAAAAAAATCAAGATATTGGTTGTCATTTGAATTGTACTTGTGCGTATATAAAAAATTAGAAGTTAAGCTTCCTTCTCCTGTATTTATTGGAAATCCGCCAAGGTAGGCACCCTTAGAAAAGGCACGAGTTCCCTCTGGAGAAATTGCTCCATCACTCATCGCACTTCGGCCAAAAACTGACTTTGTTGTAAAGGGATGTGCCACATTTGTGCCAAAAGTCACAGTAAATTCATTACTAACATCATGAGTATTTAATACACAATTTGCATTTTTAATGCTAAGACGCGCACCCTTTAGTGGTTGGCCTGGAGAAAAAGAAGCATATGGAATTTTTCGCTCCGCTGAATCATAGACCCATTTTACTTTATCAAAAGATTCATAAAATTTCTCATCGCCAAAATATTGACGCATAGGGTCACGCAGTGCATAAAAAACATACCTCATTCTTCCGATGAGTGGGTAATTAATAAGTAATTGATCATCTCTTTGAATGTATCGATCATATATAAACAACAAAATTGATACAACTACAAAAAGTACAAAAAATGCTTTTAATAAAAACATAAAAATAGGAAAATTATAATTCCCTAAACTACTTGTTAGTTTTAATAAATCTCTAAAACTATATAAACTTTCCATTTTTAACCTTTTACATCTAGTAACCTGCTACTTTGTTCTTCTGTTTTTTTTGTAGGAGGTTCGACATTTTCATGTCCTCTTACAGGCTTATCGGCTTTTGCATTTGCTTCTTGAGCTAATCTTGCCTTTTCATTTACTACCTCTGGTTGTAATTCCGGTCGTATTCCATGTATTTTCATATTAATTCCTTTTACCAAATATTAATCTATCAAGGGAAAATTTCCCTGCACCATGTGACACAAAAATAAGTAAAAACAGCATATAATAGAGTGGTATCTCAAAACCGTTATCTCCAGCAGAGAAACCATTTGGAAGGTGTACTGTTACTATAGCCACAATCATAACAATAATAAGAGGAATACTAATAAGTCTTGTCATAAAACCTAAAGTTAAAAGGACAACACCCAAAGTCTCTGTGCTCGCTGCTAAATAAGCATTTAAAAGTGGAAAAGGTATACCCATAGAACCAAACCATTCTGCTACAGAATTAATTCCAGCCCACTTCATCATAGCTGGTTCATAAAAACCATATGCAACTGCTAGTCGTGCTAAAAAAAGTCCCAAGGATTGTAAGTACTCTCCTAAGCGAGAAAACTCTAAATATATATCTTTTACTTTCATAATGTACTCCTTACATTGTGTATGCAGATTGTAACCAATATTTGTGTAATCTTTGTGTAATACTTTATGTTATACTGCTTTCATATAAACTTCTAAACTTCCTAAAGGGTTCTATTTTGTTAAAAAAATACAAATGTAACATGACTGATCAAGAATCCTATATACGAGCAATTATTGCATCTTTACTTATCTTATATGCCTTCTCTGTCAACTCTCTTATTCTTATCTCTTTTGCTATAATTATTTTTTATACCGCATATACAAAATTTTGTTTTGTATATTATATATTTCATATTAACACCCAGTTTAGCAAAAACAATTACTACCTTTCTCTCTTACCAAAGCATAGAACTTCACCCGTTTTCATTTTTAATGAAAAAGGTAAAATTCTTTTTGCAAATAAATCTTCCAAAAAAATATTTTCAGAGGTCTCATCTATTGAAGATTTAAGTATCACTAACCATATGGATTTACTTCAAACTCAGACAAATGAGAGCATAATGTACAAACATCATGATGTTTATTATCAAATTGAAATTATTCCTATACAAGAAGAATCTCTCATACTCACATACTTTACAGATATTAGTGAGGTTATGCAACTTAATGAGGATATAGAAGAGACTCAAAGAGAGATTATCTATGCTATGGGTGAGATTGGTGAGACTCGTTCTAAAGAGACAGGTAATCATGTCAAACGAGTTGCTTTGTACTCAAAACAACTTGCCCTACTCTATGGACTTCCCTTTAAAGAAGCAAATATTTTACATATGGCATCGCCAATGCATGATATAGGAAAAGTGGGGATTGCTGACAGTATTCTCAATGCACCTAGAAAACTCACTACAGATGAATTTGAAATTATGAAAACACATGCAGAACTTGGTTATAACATGCTTAAACACTCTAATAAAGAAATTTTACTAGCTGCTGCAATAGTCGCAAACACACATCATGAAAAATTTGATGGAAGTGGTTACCCAAATGCTATAAAAGCTCAAGAGATTCATATTTATGGTCGTATTACTGCTGTTGCTGATGTTTTTGATGCACTTGGAAGTGATAGAGTTTATAAAAAAGCATGGAAGTTAGATGATATACTAACTCTTTTAAAAAATGAAAGTGGTAAACACTTTGACCCAAAACTTATAGAACTTTTCTTACATAACCTTCCTATCTTTCTAAAAATTAGAGATCAGTTTAAGGATATAAATGATTAAAGCTTCACACCTTAAAATATATTGTGAAGTTGCTATATCTTCTGTTGTAATTCGTAGAGCTTTTAGCATCTCTCTTGTAGTTGGGACAGCCTTAAACATCATCAATCAAGGAGAAGTTTTTTTCACATCAGATATGAGTCAAATCAATGTTGTAAAACTTCTTTTGACCTATATTGTTCCCTATTGTGTCACTACATATACAGCAACTATAATCAACTTAGACTTTCAAATCGGTTCCTTAGCAATTGTTGATGCCGATTTAGTCTGCCAAAAATGCCATGCTCAAGTGCATGTGAAGAAGGGTGAACTCATCCCAGAGTGCCGAGATTGCAAAATTTTCACAAAATGGAAATTAAAATAAAGGATTACAATGTTATTTGGAATAAAATTACAAAAAGATGAAGAGATTATTAAAAAGAGTTCTTTAAAAGATTTACAAGACAAAGCTTTATTACTTGAATCCATACTCACTTCAAAATCACTAGATACAGCAAAAATAATTTGTCAAAATGCTATACATGTCAATAAAGCCTCAACTAAAAGGTTGAATAATATTCAAAAGACAAAAAAGCATATTGATGAATTTATAGCTCAATCCATAGAAGTTCAAGCTATAACACAAAAATCAAATGAAATAGCAAATAAAACACTTGAATCAACCTCAAAAAGCTCTCAACAAGTGGACCAACTCTCAAATACATTAGAAGAAAATCATCAACTCACAAATGATTTTCAAGAGCAGATTACACAACTTTATGGAAAAATCAATGGCATAAGCACACTTGTAGATGCTATTAAAGATATCGCGGACCAAACAAATCTTCTTGCACTCAATGCTGCTATAGAAGCAGCCCGTGCAGGGGAACATGGTCGTGGTTTTGCTGTTGTTGCTGATGAAGTACGAAAACTAGCTGACAACACTAACAAGTCTGCTGACCAAGTACAACTTGAAATGCATCTTATTATGAGTATTGCCAATGATGTACTAGAGCGACAAGAGAGTATGTTAGAGGGTATAACAAATAGTGTGACTTTAGCTGGAGAAACAGTAGGAATTCTTGATGAATTAAGTGTAAATGCGAGTGATAATAAAGATGAAGTGCAAGTAGCACTCAGCCGTATCAATATACAACTCCAAGAGTCCCAAACTATTAATGATGATATGACACAATTAGTACAAGACACACAAGAAGCTATAGATGGTTCTGCGACAAATATAGAGCTTTCAACACAACTTATCAATAAGCTCAATTACTAATATGAAATACTTCGTCATTTTTTTTCTTTTTAGTACACTCCTTTTTTCTAGTAAAATCGAATTAGAAATTCTTGGTTCAGGTGGTCCTGAGCTTGATGGACGAGCAAGTACCTCATACTTACTTTGGGTGGATGATGAAGCACGATTAATAGTCGATATGGGCAGTGGTTCTATGCTTCGTTTTGAGCAAAGTGGTGCAAAACTTGAAACACTTGAAGCAGTCGTTCTAACACATCTTCATATAGATCATAGTGTGGAGTTACCCTCTTTTGTTAAGGCTGGCTTTTTTTCCAATCGCACTCAAAGTTTAGATATTTTAGCACCTGATGGCAATGACTACTTTCCATCAATTACTCTATTTGTTCACAATCTTTTTGCACAAGGTGGTGTCTACCCTTATATGCAAGATGTTCTTACAAAAAAGAGTGATTCTTTTGAAATAATACCCATTGATGTAACAAAAAAAGTAGTAAAAAAATACAAAAGTTTTATGCTTACTCTTATACGAGTGCATCACGGCATTGTACCAGCACTCGCACTCAAAATAAATATACAAGGAAAAGTTATTGTCATCAGCGGCGATACCAATAATAAAAACTCACTTTTACAACAACTTGCTTTTAATGCAGACCTTCTCATCGCACATCATGCTATACCACAAAGTCAAGAGGGTTATGCAACACAATTGCATATGAAACCTTCAAATATTGCAAACATTGCTCAAGTGGCTCATGTTAAAAGAGTAATTTTAACACATAGGATGTTGCGAACTATTGGTCTTGAAAATGAGACACTCACAAGAATTAAAAAAGTTTATAAAGGGGAAGTTTTATTTGCTGAAGACCGAATGAAAATCGAACTCTAAAAGACTTCCAAGTAAAACTTGGAAATCAAAGACTATTTACCGCCACACTTACCAGTGCCACATTTCATAGATTTTTTAGGAGCTTTTTTCTCATCACTAGATTTACCAGCACCACATTTATCCATAGCTTTTTTCTCATCACCAGATTTACCAGCACCACATTTGCTTGCTGGAGCTTCTTTTTTAGCACCACCACATTTTCCAGCACCACATTTTGTGCCCTCTGCACTAAGAGAAACTGCCCCAAGTCCTGTAAATAATGCTGCACCTAAAAGTAGCGCAGATAAGTTTAATTTTGTCATTTTTTGTCCTTTGATTTTTAAGTTAAAGTATTATACATTTTAAGTGTGTAGTATTTGTGTATAAATACATACTTTATTTTGTTGCATTAGATGCTCAATCAAGTTGAGAATCTTCTCCATTGCCAAAAGTAAAAGCAGTAAAATGATATAATTACACATACTCTATTTAAAGGCTCTATTATCATCTCTAATGACCAAACAATTCAAGAACAATTTCGTTCATTTTATAAAGATCATAAACCTGTTAATTTTGAGGATGCTATAGAAAAATTTTCTATTTTCGGTGGTGTAGAATGGGGAAATTTAGATACTTCCAAACCCTCTATGGAACTTATACAAAAACTCATATTAAATGATTATAGATATATTCGTAATGATGTAAGTCAGTTGAGTTCAGGAGCACCTGTTTATCACTCTATACTAACAGGTATTGCTCAAGGTGATGGAAGAACTCATTCAACTTATAAACGTGCAGGAATTGATAAAGATGTTGGAGCAAAAGCTATTGAAGAGTTACAAAATAGAAACATAATTAGAGTTGAAAAGCCAAAAAAAGTATTTACATCTTGGAATGAAAACGAGACAGTAGATAACAAACTTTTTTTTACCACTCCTTTTTTACGTTTTTGGTTTGCCTTTATCTCTCCTCTTTTTAAGGGTATTCGAGATGGAAATTATGATGAGATTATACAAAGATTTACAAATCACAAAAATGAGTTTATGCAGCTTACTTTTATTGAGTTATCTCATGAACTACTGAAACTCTCTTTCAAAGAAGATTCTATTGATACTATAAATACTTACTGGGACAGGAATATAGAGTTAAATATTTTTGCAAAAACAGTCTCTGGCAAATGTATAGTTGGAACTTGCAAATACACAAATTCAAAAGTAAATAAAAATGAACTCTCACGCCTTGAAGAACTCTGTAAAAAAGCAAATATTAAAGCAGATATTTTTGTCATTGTCGCGAAACAAGGGTTTTCAAATGAACTAAAATCACTTAAAAGTGAAACACTTAAACTTCTAACTCTGAAAAATTTTAAAATTCTCATAGAAAGTACATCTTAATAATTAAACCTTTCAAAAAAAAAGTAAGCTACAAAAATTCATTTTTTTCATTAAGTCTAAAATTTAGCTATACTCATATAAATTAAAAAATAGTGGTATTTCAGTATGCAAAAAAGAGTTTTATTACTTCATGGTTGGGGTGGGAGTGACTCACCTCACTGGCAATCATGGTTAGCTGGTGAGTTAGCAAAAGAGTACGGTTGTATCAATTTTTTAAAGTTTAAGGATTTTGATACTCCGAAAAAAGATATTTGGATGCGAGAATTACAAGAGACACTTGCAGTTTTTAAACCAGATATTGTTGTGTGCCACTCTCTTGCAAATACCTTGTGGTTCCATTTATGTAATGAATACAAACCACCAATTATAAAAAAACTCTACCTTGTCGCTCCCCCTAGTATGAATTGCAATATAGAAGAGCTTAAAGAGTTCTTTCCTCTGCAAATTCCTAAAAATCTTTATACAAAAGATGCACTTTTAATAAGCTCAACTAATGACCCATATATGAGTGAAAAAGAGGCTAAAGAGTTACAACAAACATTACAAATACCTATGAAAATATTGGTTGATGCTGGGCATATAAATAGTGACAGCGGTTATGGAAAATGGGAGTGGATACTTACAGAACTACGTAAATAGATAAAATTCTTTATGCGTAAGTATCTATAGAGTTTTGCTTTACTGTTGGTGTTACCTTAGTCGACTGCTGTACATCACTTTTCAACAATTGTTCTGCTCTTTTTGATTGAACGGCACTTTGTCTAACACCCGAAGACTCTTTTTGAACTGAACTAGGATCAAGTCTACCAACTTGGACAGGACTTGTTGAAGGTGACTGAAATGTATACTTAGTTACTTGCATAACATCCTCCTTGATTTGTACTTTTAATAATTATATCACAAAAAATAATTTGATTTTCTTAAATTTTTAAATTAATACTCTTCATAGTATAATGAGCAAAAAAGAAGAACTATGCAAACTACTCTTTACTTTCTGCGTTCAAGTGAAAACAAAATAGTCTCAGATATGCTTTTTCATGCTCATCCTCATACCATTGATACAGATATTTATAGTAAATTGTATGGACTTACATCAACAGACTTAGGACTTTATGCTTTATTGGACAATAAAATTGCTGGAGCGATTTGGAGTAGAAAACTTGGTGATGATCAACATGACACTTTAAGCTTAGCAGTTCTTCCCACATTGAGACACCAGGGTATAGGTTCTACAATGATGGAGCAGTTTCTAATAGAATCAGCTGCAACACTGAAAACTTTGTATGTAGATACTTACAATAAACAAGAATCTATAAAATTTTATGAAAAGTTTAATTTTACTCATGTAAAAGGTGATTCAGTGATGATAAAAATTTTAGAAAAAAAAGAGATAATTCGTCCAAGTGATGGTTATGATTCACGAAGATGGATGGACTAAAGTATTTTTAGTAGTAGCAGATTTATCTTAGTAAAAGTGTTTTTATATCTTCATCTATCTCACGTGGTCTGACAGATGAACCATAACGTTTTACGACATTTCCTTCTCTATCAACAAGAAACTTTGTAAAGTTCCATTTAATACTGTCCATCCATAAAAAACCACCCTGTTGCTTTTTTAAAAACTTATAAAGAGGATCGGCATTTTCACCGTTAACATCTATTTTGCTAAACATATCAAAATGTACATCATAAGTACCTTGGCAAAAAAACTTTATCTTATCATTTGAGGCTGGTTCTTGTGAAAGAAATTGATTTGATGGAAAACCTAGTACCATAAAACCATCTTTTTTATATATTTGATATAATTTTTCTAAACCCTCATACTGTGGTGTAAAACCGCATTTACTTGCGACATTAACTATTAGTAAGACTTTATCTTTATAGTAAGACATAGGAACCATATTTCCATCTATATTTTGAACATTAAAATCATATATACTCATCTGTTTCTCTCCTGCATATAACATATTCATATTCATAACTATAAATAAACATTTTATTATGCTCTTAGTAATGGTACTCAACACTATTTTTTCCTAATTTTTTTGCCTTATACATTGCTTTATCTGCATTACTAATCAGTGTATCTTTGCTATATGTATCTTTAGCACCATTAAAAATACAAACACCTATACTACAAGAAAAATCTATAGTATGTTCTTCAAATTCAAAAGAGATAGAATTAAGAATTCCTATAATTTTTTGTGCTAAAACTGCTGTATCTTCTTTAGATTGCACACCTTTCATAATAATAGTAAATTCATCGCCACCTAAACGTGAGAGCGTGTCTGTTTCTCGTAGCAATGATGTCAGGTATTTAGCCATCTCTTTTAAAACGGCATCTCCTGCTTTATGTCCATACATGTCGTTTACATCTTTAAAATTATCTAAGTCTAAAAAAAGAAGTGCTAACTTTGTTTTCTCTCTCCTTGCTTCTTTCATTCCCTCTTGCAACCTATCCATAAAAAGAGTTCTATTTGGCAACTCTGTCAAACAATCATGACTTGCTTGAAAAGTCAAAAGAGCACTCTTTTCTTGAAGCTCTTCTAAAAGTTTAATATGAGAAGTAACATCTCGTGTTGATTCTACAATACCAATAATATTTTTATTTTTATCTAATATAGGAGTACCTACAAGTTCCAAATAAGAGATTTTGCCTTTATTATCAATTTGTTTATGTAAAATAGTTGTTTTTTTTTGAGTCTCTAAAACATTGCTTAAGGGACAAGAGTTATCAATTGAAGCACACTGAGTCTCTTTATTATGGTAAATTTCATAACATTTTGGATTTTCTTTATCTTTAATTTTTGCATTTTTTAATTTAAATCTAACTGTCTTATCCATCAAACTTACTGATGTGTCATTTCGAACAACCATCACAGTATCGGACATGCTGTCAATAACATTTTGCAAAAATTCATGTTCTGTTTTATGCTGTGTGATTATTTCTATAAGTTCTGTTTTACTCATTTTTTCTAAATCATCATTCATAAACTGCTCCATAATAAATAATTATAACACTTGTTTATAAAATTACTATAAAATCCATACTGAGAACTTCTTTCCTTTTATCTTTCCACTGCTTAACTTTTTATGTGCTTCATCCACAAAAGCTCTTTGTATAGCAATATAAGCCTGTCTATCATAAATATCAATTTTACCAATACTGCTACTTTGAAGTCCCGCATCACCTGTAAGTGCACCAAGTAAATCACCTGCTCTTAGTTTGTCTTTTTTTCCGCCCTCTACTACAAGTGTTACATTCTGCGGTTTCATCTCAAAATTTGCATGAGCTTTGAGAGTACTCTCTTGCAAAAATACTCTTTTTTCATTTTTATACTCTTGAATTTTGTCAAATTCATACTGCTCATAGAGTGTAATTGCCACACCCTCTGCACCTGCACGTCCTGTTCTACCTATGCGATGCGTATATGTTTCTTGTCCATAGGGAATATCAAAGTTTACAACCATAGAGAGTTCTTTTATATCAAGTCCTCGTGCAGCCACATCCGTTGCCACTAAAATAGGACAAGATTTATTTGCAAATTGCACCAGCACGTCATTTCGCTCGTACTGCTCTAAATCGCCATGAATTGCAAGCGCATCTATTTTTTTCTTTACTAAATCTTCAGCTAATTCTTTTGCTTGTACTTTTGTATTTGTAAAAACAATGACGTTCTCTGGTTTATAGTGACTTAAAATTTTGATGAAAGAGTCTATTTTATTGTTTGTCGCATAGAATTCTTCTTTTATTTTATTTGCCATTTCCTCTTGTGTTGTTTTTATGCTCACTGCATTGTTTTGTATTTTTTTACTTATCTCTAAAATTTCATCATTGTAGGTGGCTGAAAAAAGAAGTGTCTGGCGTGAGGATGGAGTAAACGCAATGACGGCTTCGACCTCTTCTAAAAAACCCATGTCTAACATTCTATCCGCTTCGTCAAGTACTAACGTTTGTAAATTTGTTAGTTCTAAACTCTCTTTATTTAAATGCTTTAAAACACGACCAGGGGTGCCAATAACAATATGTGCTTGATGTGCAAGTGAACCTAATTGTTTTCCAAAAGAATCACCACCTGTTAGCATTAATATTTTTATGTTATGTTGAAACCTGGCAATGCGGCGTAACTCTTTTGCCACTTGATCTGCCAACTCACGGGTGGGACAAAGTACTAAAGATTGTACACGAAACTTTTTTACATCCAACTTGCTTAAAAGCCCTATGCCAAAAGCGGCTGTTTTTCCACTCCCTGTTTTTGCCTCAGCAATAATGTCTCTGTTTTGTAAAATAAGAGGAAGAGTCTGCTCTTGAATAGGGGTAGCCTCAACATAAGCTAATGATTCAAGTGTTTGAATCATTGATGGTTCTAAAGGGAGTGTAGAAAATTTCATAATTATATCTTTTTTAAAAGTATACCCATTTAGAGATTAAACTGGTACATCATCAATGAAGCAGCAACACCAACATTCAAGCTTTTTACACCCTCTTGCATGGCAATCGTAACAACCTCATCACAGAGCTTCAAAATTTCTTCGCTTATGCCTCTACCTTCATGCCCTACAATTAAAACCCACATTGGCGAAATTTTTACTTGATGTAATGGCGTGGAGCCTTCACAAATTTCTGCAGCATAAACTTTGTAACCCCTCTTTTGCAGTGTTTTTATTGTCTCTTTAATATCTGTGTGAATATGTGTTTTTATCATATTGGAGTGTCCCATAGAGACTCGAAGAGCACGTCTATTAAAAGGATGGGGTGTCTCTTTTGAGATAATAAGAGAATTTACACCAAGGGCCACACAACTTCTTACAATGGAACCTACATTTTCACTCGACGTAATGCCATCAAGAAGCAAAACTTTACTCTCTAGTTCATCTAAAGAGATATCATCTGGTCGTATGCCATGCATCATACAGTTATGGTGTATTTTATGCCCAACTATCTTGGCCATAGTCTCTTTGGTTGCTAAATATTTCAAGGGAATATCTTTTGATTCTAAAAGAGAAACAAATGTATCATAGTACTCTTGTGTTGCTAAAATACTTTTTATTTTTATATCACTTTGAAGTAAAAGATTAACCACTTTTGGACTATCTGCGATAAAACTCTTATCCTCATGAAAAGCACTCTCTCTTAAACTCTTATATTTAGCAAAATCATCTGCATCTATATCTGTTACTAACTCTATCATCTAAGCACTAAGTCTTTCAAATTCTGTTAAATCCTTCATACTCTCTACCACTAACTTCTCAATGGATGCAGTTTTTAAAGAGTGTTCTTTTTCAAATTCATCTACAGCTTCTGGGTTAAAGAATTCTATCTCTTTAATGAGTGCTAAAATCTCTCCCAATATTCCTTTATGGTATAAAATAGCTTCTTTTACCTCTATAGAGATGTTAATATGTTTGAGTACCTCATTAAGTTTCATACCATACACAGTGTCTATAAGAGATAAAACACCTACAAAATATGCCTCACCAAGCATGTTACTTTTAGCATTAGGGTTAATAACTCTAAGGATGCTCTCCATTAAAGAAGTACGATTTTTTACAATGAGCATCAAAGGTGACTGCCCTTCCTTAGAGATTGATTTTGAATAAACCATAAGCATAAGCCACTGTCCTAGAGGAATTCGTCCAACAAGAGTAAGTATATGGTGTACAGAAGAGATTTTATTTTGAAAATGAAAAGCACCAGAGTTTATAAACTGAAGAAGTTGCAGGGTTACCTCGTGGTTGTTTTCAAATTCTTTTGTAATTTCATCAATATTAACATCTTGCATAATCAGATTATACAGTTTTAAAATCACCATTTGAGAGGGTTCATATTTTGCATTTTTGATTATTTTAGGTTCAACAAAAAAATAACCTTGAAACCATTGGCAACCAAATTGTCTTGCTTTTTCATACTCAACTAAACTTTTAACATTATCTGCGACTACAGTAATCATATTTGATTGTAAGGTTTTTATGAGCGAAGTTAAAATAGTAGTCTCACTTTTAGAAACATTAACTTTGACAAAAGACAATTGTTCAAGAATTGGTCTATATTTTTCTATGCTTGAATCTTGTAAGACAACATTATCAAGAGAGAGAGTATAGCCCTTTTCATGAAGTTGTTCTATGCGCTCTATAACTCTAGCTGTCAGCTCTATATCTGATAAAATTGAAAATATAAAAAACTCTTTTGGAATAGAAAAAATAATATCGTGAAGCAAAAATTTTTCGTCAATTTTTACAAAAGCCTGTCTCTCTCCAAGTAAAGAGTGCGTACCAAACTTATTTAAAACATTATTAATAATAGAAGCACTTGTATAACGATTTAAAGCAGCTTCTGAACCTTGATATAAAACTTCATACGAACAAAGATTTAAATCTCCGTCTAAAACAGGTTGACGACCTATAGATACACTTTGCATATTTTTACCTTATTTCTTATTTATTATTGTAGCAAAGATATGTTACAATAGGGGCAGAGAGGGTCACCTATGAATATACTTCTTATGGAAGATGATGTTGTTTTATCAGATATACTTTTGGACTTTCTAAGAGAGAGTTGGATTGTTGACTATGCTTTTAACTCCGATGAAGTATTTCAGTATTTAGAATCAAAGAAATATGATTTATATATCTTTGACATCAATGTAACAGGTAAAAATGGTTTAGAACTTTTAGATGAACTACGTTCTTTTAATGACCACACTCCTGCTATCTTCATAACAGCCTATACAGATACAAAATATTTAAAAAAAGCTTTTTCTTTAGGAGCCCATGATTATATTAAAAAACCTTTTGAACTTGAAGAGTTAAATGCTCGTATTGAAAATACAAAACGAATTTTTCATATAAAAACAAATAATAAAATATATATAAGTGATACACTTATTTTTTCACCAGAGATAAAAGAACTCATAAAAAATGGAAAAAAAATCTCTCTTGGAGCAAAAGATACTCTACTTCTCTCTTATTTTTTTACAAATAAACAACGACTCCTTACAACAGAAGAACTCATCCAAAATGTTTGGGACTTTGACTCTATTCCAAGTGATGCAACACTTCGCTCACACATTCGAACCCTTAGAGAACTTATTGGTAAAGATAGAATCAATACAATAAGAGGAGAGGGATATATGTATGAATAAAATAACTAAAAAATCGTTTTACTCTTTTTTACTACTATACCTACTCTCTTCATTCATATTTTTAGCTCTTGCTGCTTATTGGTTTTTTACTTCTCAAGTCTCTATGGAAATGAATAATAATTTTTATAAAATGACACATATAGCAGACAAAATTAGTTCAAAAATTATAAAATCTCACATGGTAGGTAAGGCTTATGAACTCCATAACTTTCCAAATGCTTCAATAGCACTTGTAAATAAAGAAAAAAAAATCATAAGTGGTAATTTAAAAGGAAAAATAGACTTTAGTAAAGAATTTTATATGTCTGATGATGCTTTTACACTCATCTCACAACGAACTGCAGGCCATTTAGGTGTTGAGTATGTTGTTGTTAGAAGTGATGAATGTAATAAAAATATAGTTGTACTCAAGAATAAAGTTGCTTATACTGTTATTATAACAGCCTTTTTTATCATTATAATCTCCGTTTTTTTATCTTACATATTTTTAAAACCACTTAAAGATAAAATGTGTGAAATTGAAGAATTTGTTAAAGATACTACACATGAGCTCAACACTCCAATCACAGCACTTATGATGAGTACTTCAAGGCTGAAATCAAAAAAAGAGTATGATGAAAAGTCCCTTAATAATATTAGTATTAGTACAAAACAGCTCTATGAAATTTATTCATCACTTAGTTTTTTAAGCTTTGACAATAGAAGTGAAGAAGCACAAACTCTCGCTTTTAATGAAGTTGTTCAAGCATCAATTTATTACTTTCATGAGTTGTTAGAAAAAAAGAATATAACTATTATTACACAACTTGATTCATGCATAATTACAATCGCACCTACAAAAGCAAAAATGCTTGTCAATAATCTCTTAAGCAATAGTATCAAATACTCAAAACCAAATAAAAAAATAGAACTTACTACCACTGCTAATACTTTTCAAATCAAAGATGAGGGCATAGGAATTGCAAAAAAGAGACTTCAAGATATTTTCACACGTTTTGTACGAGCGAACTCCTATGCTGGAGGTTTTGGAATAGGTCTTAATATTGTTGATTCCATTATTAAAGAGTATCATTACAAAATTGACATCCAATCAGAAGAGAATGTTGGTACTCTTGTCAAAATTAGCTTTAAATAAAAGAGCAACAGTGACAAAAAATAAGATTTTAGATATTAAGGAACACCCCGAGCTTTTTAATGAATGTATGCTAATTTATGTAGATTCTTTTGCAGAATGGGAAAGAGAAGATATAAACAATATAGCTAAGAACATACAAAGTAATCACTATAAAATGCATGCAAATCTACTTAACTCTGAAGTTATAGGATTTTATATATTAGATGTTAATACTCAACTAGAGTATGCTCTTCTCTCTTTTTTAGCCATGAAAGAGTCTCAACGAGGAAAAGGTCTTGGCAACGAACTTTGTCTTCATTGCATTACATATTTTCAAAAAGAGCTTGCATGTAGATGGTTGCTAATAGAAGCACAAGAAAGACAATCAAAACTTTATGAACGATTAGGTTTTAAAAAAATTATGCTTGAATATAAAGTACCCTCCTTAACTTCTCAAGAAAGTATAAATATGCATCTAATGCAAATTAATAACAATGACAATATAGACAACATATCTTTGTCAAATATTATTGAAGATATTTTCACAAGAGGTTACTCTCTTAATAAAAATGATACTAGAATTAAAGAGCAACTTTTAAGAATAGGTTAAAAAATTAAGCTTTTAAGTTACTCAAACATAATAAAATCATCATTATCAATGTTATTTTTAGATTCTAACTCATTAGGAGTAGCTTTTGTTTCTACCTCTACATTAAAACCTTTTAGTAATTTCTCTAGCTCTGAGACATTATCATGCATATTATGTGTTATCATCCCAAGTTTATCTGCAGCTTCTTCATTTTGTATTGATATAATCGTTACATTTTCCATCTCTTGAATAACATCATCATTATAATCCACAATGCTCTGCACCTCAGTTGCAACCCCATTAATGTTAAGAGATGTAGTATCAATAGAGAGAGAAACACTACTAATAATATTTTGCATCACATCCATATCATTTGTAATGTTTTGATTGTACTGTGCATTCTCTTGAATACTTGCACTAATACCATCCATAGCACCTTCGATAGAACTCAAAGTATTATCTATTGCACTTAAAGAATTTTGTGTTTTTTCTGCCAGTTTTCTTACCTCATCTGCCACAACCGCGAAACCTCTTCCATGTTCACCCGCCCGAGCTGCTTCTATAGCAGCATTTAAAGCCAATAAGTTTGTCTGATTAGCTATCTCTTTAATAGTACTCAAAACACCTTTAGAATCATTTGTTTGTGCTCTCAAACCATGAAGTTGAGAAACTAACTCTTCAGCCATCGCTGCACCTTCTTGAACAACTGCTGATGTATTTTTAATATTTTCTTCTAAGTGTGTAAGCTCTTCTATATTTGACTTCATAATATGGGAAGCTTCTAAAGATTTTTCTTTTGCCACTTTTGATATTTCTGAAGATTTTTGTATATTTTTTTGTGCTTTATAAATCATACTATTTTGATCTTTTACACTGCGTGAGACGTACTTTGCTGTATTTGAGAGAATCACACCTTGCTCTTTTGTATTTTCAAAAGATGCATAAAGTTGTAAAACCAAATCTTTTACACGTGCCGTAAATGAATTTATTGCATGTATCATATGGAATGTTTCATCATTGCTTTTTGCTATTAATTCTGTTTTTAAATCAACATTTTGCATCTGATGACTTACATTCTTTAAAGATTTTAAAATTTTATATAGAACTAATATAAACAAGGATATTGTCACTACAGCCTCTAATAAAATTAAAGAAAGCAAAATAAAATTATATTTTGTCACAGACTTATCAATCTCAATTTTCGTATTTTTCAAAAGAGCTTTAAGAGTATTTGTTGTTTGGTGTACTGCATCCCTCATTGATTTTTTCTCAGCACTATTTTCATTAAGCCCTATTTTTACATAGGTAGAAGCAAGTGTACTAAAAGCATCTTTATAGTGCAATAAATTTTGTAACACTGTCTCATCTGAGCTATTTGACTTTGATATAACCTCACTCATTTTTTCTTTAAATTGAGCCAAAGATGCTCTGTCTTTTCTTAATAAAAAATTCTTTTCATACTGTCTTAAATAGAGAATATCAATTAAAAGATCTTTATTATCTTCTAAAAGTGAGGCTCTTTCAACATTATGTATATATTTTCGTATTTTTGCTTTTAAACCACTATTTTTATCGAGTCCAATTATTAGATAATCAGAGGTTATTTTTAAAAATTCTTTTTTATAAATATTTAGAGAGTTTTTTAAATTTTCTAAATTATGTACTTGCATACCTAAGTCTATACTTATCTCTTTTGCTTTTATGATATTTTTCATTACTGTTTTATAATTCTCTTGAAACAAATGCACATACTTAATATTAACACGTAATAAAAAATCTTTTTCATTTTTACGTAGTTTTAAAATATCGCTTTGAATAATAAAAACCTCTGTTTTGAGAGTTTCAAATTCAATCATTTTTTCTCTATTTTTGTGGAAAATATAGGTAGTAATAAGATTAGAAATAATAATTAGAACAAAAATAAAAAAGAGTTTTTTCTTAATACTCATTCGTTGCACCTTCAAAAAATTTTGAAAATATAACTCTTTTCTATTACAATGACATTACAACGACATTACTTATCCAACACACAGTGTCCTATAAACTGACTCATGTCATCAAGGATTTCAGCCCCTCTTCTAAAACCAACTCCTGATGCTTCACCACTATAAAAAATTCCAGCTTGATAATAATACCCCTCTGTGTCTTGTACAAAAGGAGTGTACTCTTGATATACAGGTTTATACTGCTCGTATATGCCTTGTGTTCTTACAAGAAGCTCTCCTTGTGTTCCTACAATATCTATGTTTGCTCCCTCTCGTCCAAACATTCTCTTCTTTACATATTTAACATCCAGAGGTTCAAACGAACTTTTTAAAAGATAAGGAGACTCAGGAAAGAGTTTAGATAAAATTGCAAGCATTCCTTTTGACTGAAATAAAAGTGTATAGGCTGGATTGAGTATTTTTGTTGTCATACTTTGTTCATACCCTTGCATATCTTCCCAAGGGTAAAGTTTAAAGAAGAAATCATATCTATTTTCATTCACATCATAAATAGCATCTTTGCCTATAGCTATATCTTCAAGATAAGAAAAATTTGTACTCACTCCAGCATCACTAGCAATCTTTTGCAAAAGTTGCACAGTCTCTCTCTCTTCATCAATATTCTTCACACTACTGAGTAGCATACGAGAGAATACTCCTCTCTCAAAAGAGCTTATCTTTTTCATTTTCTCTACCATTTTTTCATAAATGGCATTAAACTGCTCCTTATGCTCCAAACCACTCTGCTCTAAAAGCATCCACTGTATAAGAGAACTCTCTAGTAAAAGAGTCGGGGTATCTGCATTAAATTCTATAAGTTTAATCTCTGTTGCATCTAAACCACCGCTCAAGTCAAAACGACCATAGAGATGATTCTCTCTCTCATTCTTCCAACTATACTGTACAGACTCAATAAGACACTCAGGAATATCAAGCTCAAAAAAAAGTTCTTTCTCTATCACATAAGCAGCTCCTGCCTCATACATTTTATATAGTTCATTTGTCACATCATAATAGGCTCTTACCTCTTTTTGTGTGAGAACAAGCAGTTTATCTTTTACTATATACTCTCCATCTTCATCCTTGTGCCAGCTACAACCCATCTGCTCTAAATAGCTACTTTTTAAAGCTTGTATATCTACAAAGCTTGGCAACTAAATAACCTTTTTAGAGAGAAAACCGCTCATAAAATTATAGGCACAAAGTTCTAAAAACTCAGCATCATAACCACCCTCTAATAAAATCATCACCTCCTGCTCTAAAACACCAAATATCTCACCAATACTTGTAAAATTTTCTGGTTTTACATAAATATACTCATCTTGGGTATAGTCAGTTCCCAAAGTATCAAAGCCTAAAGAAAGGATGACAACATCTCTCTTCTCTTGGAGTGCATCTGCTACGAGTTCCTTTACATTTTTCACATAAACATCACCAGATATTCCTGTTGCAAACTCTTTTAGTGTTACATATGTATTCTCGTTTTTAAAATCTGCATCCATATATGGATAGTTGCGAGAGGTATTTGCATGCAAAGAGTAATAGGGTGCTTCTTTAGATGCAAACTCCAGACTTCCATCCCCCATATGATAATCTATATCTAAAACTACTACACTCTTATTTGCCTTATTAAACTCATTTGCGGCCAAATATGCATTGTTAAAAAAACAGTACCCACCATAACGACTTTTTCCTGCATGATGCCCTGGTGGACGGGTAAGTACAAAGGCACTTTTATGCTCTTCAAGCATGTACTTTGCCGCTTTAATGGCAGTTGCTGCGGAGTTTAAGGCAGCCTTAACACTCTCTTTACCTATGGGTGTCCCTATTTCATCACAGTACATTCCACCTTGAAAATAAAGAGGTGCCTCGCTTAAATCGTTTCTAAATATTGGAGGGATATACTCATCTTTTTTATTTAACTCTTTTGGGATGGCCAGTAAAAAATCTACATATTTTCTCTCATGGATTGCAAGAACTTCATTATCTGCCAAACTTTTGACTTTGACAACTTCTCCCTTGTAAGCTCTTAAGATTCCTGTTAAAACAAGTTCTACACGCGATGATACTTCAAGATGTTTATATCCAGGAAGTCCATCAGACAAGTCTACTGTAGGATTATGCAGATTTTGAAAAAAAGGATAAAAATACTTCACTATTCATACTCCACTTTAGTTTGAGCTCCCAGAGCTTTTCTCTTATGAAAACCCTGAGATTTGCCCCAGTAGGAAATAATCTTTTGTAGAAGTTTCGCCGCAAAATTCTGAGAGACACCAGATACCTCAGGAATCAATTCAACCATATCAACACCTTTAATATTAGCATGGGAGTTAAAAAAGAGTGCCTCTAAAATATCTGTAGCAAAATAGTAGTCTATACCTCCAGCCTGTGGTGTTCCCACACTTGGTACATAGGCAGGATTAAAAACATCCATATCAATACTCAAGTAGACATCGCCCTCTAAAGTTTGCAAAGTCTCTAAGAGTTTCTCTCTTTCATTCTGTTTCTGCAGTGCTCTATCACTAAAAAAAAATATTTTTTTATCTTTTTTAATTCGTTTTGCCTCATCTTCAAATAAAGAACGTACTCCTACCATTATCATTTTGTGTCCGGCCTTTAAAAGATGAAAAGCTGGTGTAGCATGACTCCATTTATTTCCCATATAAGAACTTCTCAAATCAGCATGTGCATCTAAAAAAACTATAAGTGTTTCGTTTTTTAAAAGTCCTTGCGTTACCTGCGGCGTAATGGAGTGATCACCCCCAAGCGAAATTAGAAGCTGGTTTTCTCGAAGGTTGAATGAATTTACTTGTTGTGAAATATCTTTGTATTTATGTACATTATCCCTCACACAGATATTCATATATTTCATAGGAGACCATTCTAAATCTTCATCATAATACTCTATCTGATTACTTGCCTCTAAAATAGCATCTGGAGCATTTTGAGTGCCTTTTTGTCCACTCACACTTTTTCCAAATGCTATTTTTTGAATAATCACATCCGCTTCTTGTGTTGTTACATTTAGCAAATACTGATATTTTACTGTTGTAGATTTCATCTATAGTACCCTTAAATACCTATACTCTTTTTTATTTGATTTGGTAGCTGGAATGCAGATGCAAGTGTCTCAATACCTATGGCTTCTAGTTCAAGCTCTCTTGATTGAAAATGTTTTACAACATTTCCATCTATAACACTTAAGTCATCACTTGCAATCACATAACCCCATAGATGATAAAAAGAAGGAACTATCATGCCATAACTTCTTACATCTTCAAAAACACGACCCATCATTTCTCGTATATGTTTATGGTTTGTGGACTCTTGTATATCGAGTGCTCCACCTTGAGTTGCAATAATTGCATTTTTGTTAAGAAGAGGTTTGATACTTCTATAGAGTCCCTCACCATAAAGAAATGCTGCGGGAGAATCCCAATCATCTACATCTATTAAATCTCCTATAACAATGTCAAACTTCTCATTACATGAGACTAAATACTCATTTATATCCATGTAAAGCACTTCTAAACGCTTATCATTAAAAGCGGATGCACCCCACTGAGGTATATGTCTCTTACAAAGTGTTACAAATTCCTCATCTATATCCACCATCACAACCTTCTCTACACTCTTATGTCGTAAAACTTCTCGTGCAGTTGCACCTTCACCCCCACCCATAATTAAAATAGTTTTTGGATTAGGATGTACAAGCATTGCAGGGTGGACAAGTGCTTCATGGTATATTTTTTCATCTGATTCACAGGACTGTATATCTCCATCTAGACTTATGCAAAGACCATGCATTTTAGACTCAAAAAAGAGATACTCTTGAAAAGCTGTATTTCCTTTAACAATAATCTTCTCAACCTTGCGCTCAACACTATCAGATATATTTGCTTCTTGTTTATACAGTATCATTCATCTTCCTGAGATATAATTTATTCAAATTATATACTATTCCCGATTAATACAAATAGTTTTCCTTGACAAGTAACAAAATAAACATTATAATTTTTTCATGAAGATAAACAAAAATTATTCTTTTCTCATTACACTGTCATTGATGTTCTCACTCTTTGGTACAAGTTTCTCTTCTATCACTATTGAAGAGTCATCAAAATTTCCTATCCAAATTTCTATGGAGAAAGAATTTCCAGACATAGAGAAAAAAAATGATAAGATGTTGTTTCTATCTTCTTGTATCTTATCGTTTTTTCATATTCGATTCAACAACAATTTTCATATAGAGTACCATTACTCCTATTTAGCTACAAGTCAGCTTTTCAGACCTCCTCCTTTTATGACTATTTAAAATTTAAATAGAACAAAATAATTTTTTACACACAAAGGACATAATTATGTTAAAGAACAGTACTATACTAGATGGAAATGATATATTTAAGAACAGTTACTTTAAAAAACATGAGGTAGAGCTTCTTGACCTTGCACAAAATGGTCAGCACCCAAAAGCCCTCTTTATAGGCTGTGCAGATTCACGTGTTGTTCCAAATCTCATTACACAAACTGCTCCAGGGGAGTTATTTGTTCTTAGAAATGTTGGAAATTTTGTAGCTCCTTATAAACTTGATGAAGAGTTTCACTCAACAGCTTCAGGAATCGAATATGCAGTCAGTGTACTCGAAGTGGAAGAAATAATCATCTGTGGTCATACACAGTGCGGAGCTATTGCCTCACTCTATAGCGACTTAGATGAGAAGTACTTAGCACACACTAAAAAATGGTTATCTTTAGGTCACAAAGCAAAGTCTTTAGCTCTTCTTGCCTCAGAGGAAACACTCACCCATGAAGAGCTTCTACGTTTAACTGAAAAACTCTCAATAGTCACTCAAATCGAAAATCTCCTTAGCTATCCAGCAGTAAAAGAGAGAGTTGACTCTGGAAAAATTCATATTCATGGATGGATATATGACATTAATAGTGGAAACATCGAATATTATGATCCAGACGAGTCAAAGTTTAAATCTTTATCAAACATCAAAGGTATATAATTATGCTCTCTACAAAACATCTCTCAGGTGACATCTTTGGTGGAGTCACAGCTGCCATAGTTGCTCTTCCTTTAGCACTAGCCTTTGGTGTACAATCTGGTATGGGTGCGATAGCTGGTCTTTATGGTGCTATTGCCGTTGGTATTTTCGCTGCTCTTTTTGGTGGTACTAGTACTCAAATTTCTGGGCCTACTGGACCTATGGCAGTAGTTGCCTCTGCAATTATTGCAGGTGAAGTAGCGTACTATGGTTCACTTAGCGCTGCTATTGGAACTATTGTTGCGACCTTTGTTTTAGCTGGTCTTTTTCAAATACTTCTTGGTGTCTTAAAAATTGGTCAATACATTCGTTATATGCCCTACCCTGTTGTCTCAGGTTTTATGAGTGGAATTGGAGCTATCATTATCATTATGCAGATTTTCCCTTTCTTTGGTCTCACATCCCCAAAGAGCATAATTGATATTATGAGTGCCCTCAACACTATACTAGGGAATTTAAACATTGAGGCTGTTGTTTTATCTATTACAACTATTGCTATTATTTATCTTTTCCCCAAGATAAGTAAGAAAGTTCCTTCTGCCCTTGTTGCACTCATTGGGCTTACCCTAGTAACCTCTTTACTTAAACTAAATGTTCCTATTATTGGTGATATACCACAAGGATTTCCTGAGATTCATATAGATACTCTTCTAGCCCTTGATTGGCATCATCCTATGCTTATTGTCATTCCCGCAATTACTCTTGCAGCATTAGGAGCTATAGATTCACTCTTGACATCTGTTGTCGCAGATAACATGACAAAAACACAGCATAAATCTAACAAAGAACTTATCGGTCAGGGTATAGGAAATACTATAGCTGGTCTTATTGGTGGTCTTCCTGGAGCTGGAGCTACAATGCGTACAGTTGTTAATATAAACGCAGGTGGAAAAACAAATCTATCCGGTGTCATACATGGTCTCATTTTAATTATTATTCTCTTTGGTGCTGGCGAATATGCTAGACTTATACCCTTGCCTGTTTTAGCTGGTATTTTAATCACTGTTGGTTTAGGTATTATTGATTATAAAGGTATTAAACACATAACTAATGTGCCCCGTGCTGATGCTGTTATTATGCTTTTAGTACTTACTCTGACTGTCTTTGTTGACCTGCTTCAAGCCGTTGGAGTTGGTATGGTTCTCGCTTCAATTTTATTTATGAAGCAGATGAGCGATACATCAGAATCAAAATCTTTTTCCAAAACACTCAAAGATTTTCATGATGCATTTCCAAATAATGCAGAAGATAAAGAAGTCTATGAAGCTATCAATGAGCAGGTTTATATACATCACTTTGATGGTCCTATCTTTTTTGGTTTCACTTCCCATTTTAAAAGTATGATGCAAGAACTTCCCGATATTAGTGTTGTAATCTTTAAAATGAACAATGTTCCAAATATTGACCAAAGTGGTATGTATGCTATTGAAGATGCTATTTTAGAGCTTGAGAAAAAAAATATCACTGTGCTAATGACAAATATGCAAAAACAGCCAGAAGATATGCTTAAAAATATTAAACTCATTCCTAATCTTGTGCCAAAGCACCATATCTTTAACGACTTACAAAGTGCTGTAGATATGCTTAAAGAGCATCAAGAAAGTTTTGTATCTCATGAAGACAAAAAAATGATACACAAAATTTTATGGAAAAACTAATCTCAAGTCTGTAAGATTTGAGATTACCTAATCTTTGACAAAAATTAAAGATTAGGTACTTTTAGGCTCTCTTACTTTTTTCAAATCTACTCCATTTAAGTACTTTTCACTCTAAGACATATTATTTTAAATCATAGTTTCAGTTTATTACAAGAAAGAAAAAGTTAGAATGAAACACTTTAAATACTTATTTTTATTGAGTAATATTACCTTAATTTTTTGGAGGTTACTAAGATGAAGAAATTTGGATTAATAGTACTAGCAGGAATATTATCTGTTGGTATCATAAATTTTAGTGGCTGTAGTGCAATGAATACTGCTATTAAAAAAAGAAACTTGGATGTTCAAACTAAAATGTCAGAGACTATATTTTTAGATCCTGTCTCACCAAATAAAAAAATTATTTATTTTGATATGAGAAATACATCTGATAAAGAATTACATGTTATAGATACTATCAAGCAATCATTTTTAAACAAAGGGTATAAGATTACAAATGATCCTGCAAAAGCAACATACATGCTTCAGGGCAATATTTTAAAAGTTTCAAAAATGGACAGAAGAGAAGTTCAAGTTTTAAGAGATTCTGGTTTTGGTGCTGCTCTAGTTGGTGGTGCTTCTGCTGGTACAGCATCATATGCTCTTGGTGGTAGTGGAAGGACTACTGCTGGTGTAGCTATTGCTGGTGCTGCTTTAGGTTTTGTAGGTGATGCATTAGTAGAAGATACTTTATATGTAATGGTAACTGACTTACAAATCCGAGAAAGACCTCTTGAAGGTGAAGTTGTGACACAAACGCAACAAGCAGCTTTAGCACAAGGAAGCTCTACACGAGTAGAACAAAACATTCAGGGTGCTAGAATTAAATGGAAAACTTATCGTACCCGTATCATTTCTACAGCAGAAAAAATGAATCTCGATTTTGATGAAGCTAGACCAGTTCTTGAAAAAGCTCTCGTACATTCAACCTCTGGTATATTTTAATAAAAAACTTCTTCTAAAACCATATGTTACATACATAAAAGGAGAGGTTAAACTAAGAATTGCCAAACTCTTCAATCACACTAAAAATTGCCGAAGTTAAATGTGTCAATTCTTTTTTACTTATGATGTACTGTGGCATAATGTAAACAAGATTTAGAAATGGTCTTACCCATACACCATGGCGTATAAATGCAGGAGTCATAAATGCCAAGTCGACATCTCTATTTAACTCAACGATGCCTATAGCCCCAAGTACTCTAACCTCTTTAACTATACTCAATTTTTTACACTTTCCAAGCCCATATTTGAGCTGTTTTTCTATACTTAACACTCGTTCTTGCCATGAAGAGTTTAACAACAGCTCCAAACTTGCATTTGCTACGGCACATGCAAGAGGATTTGCCATAAAGGTTGGTCCATGCATTAAGACATTGGCATCTGTTTCTATTCCTGCCATTACTTTTTTACTCGTTAGTGTTGCCGCCAGTGACATGTAACCACCAGTAAGAGCCTTGCCAACGCAGAGTATATCAGGAGCGATGTCTGCATACTCGTAAGCAAAAAGTTTACCCGTACGTCCAAAACCCGTAGCTATCTCATCGAGTATTAACAAAACATCAAACTCATCACATAACACACGCACACGTTTTAAAAAGTGTGGGGAGTAAATCCTCATACCACCCGCTCCTTGAACTATCGGCTCAAGTATAACAGCAGCTATCTGTGAGTGATGTTGTGAGAGTTTTGTTTTAAAATCTTCTATATATTTTTCATCCCACTCTGCATCAAAAGCACACATTGGCTCTTGAGCAAAAATGTTTTTATGTAAGATACCTTCAAAAGCAGAGTGCATTCCTGTTACAGGATCACAAACACTCATTGCTCCAAAAGTGTCTCCGTGATACCCTTTAGAGAATGCAAGAATTTTTATTTTATCTTTGTTCCCTTGAGAACTGTAGTATTGAAATGCCATTTTCAGAGCTACTTCAACACTTACACTTCCACTATCACTAAAAAAAATATGCTCTAACGATTTATCTGTGATGCTCAGCAGAGTTTTAGTAAGATTTATAGCAGGTTCATGAGTAAGTCCTCCAAACATAACATGACTCATTTTAGAGAGCTGTTCTGTGGCCGCCTTGTTAAGTTGCGCAACATTGTAACCATGTATGACAGACCACCAAGAGCTCATACCATCGATGATTTTTTCTCCATCTTCTAATTCTAGGTAGACACCACTTGCTGATTTTACCAGTTGCATATCTACAAGTGGTGCTGAGGAAGCATAAGGATGGAGAATATGTGCTTTATCAAAGGCTTTCAAAGAGTTCTCCAGCCATTAAATATACTTAACATTTCAGCATTTAAAGTACTTATATACTCTCGTTTTTCTTTTTCATTTAGTTCTGTTTGAGGAGAAAAATACTCATCCTCTAACATGTCTGTTCTAAGAAGTTTGAGTTGCCAGATATTATCATTTTGTAAGATTAAATCTTTTGTTTTGTAAGATTTTAAAATATTTGTATCAATAAACTCAGATATAGAATTTATATCATGATCCATATAAATATGCTCACCTTTTGCATTGCGTGTAAATCCTCGCACACTGTAATCTATAGTCACAATATCTGTATCAAAAAAATCAAAAATCGTGTTTAATGAGCTCAGGGGAGTTATCTCTCCACAAGTAGAAAGTTCTATGTCAACACGGAAACTAAGAATTCCATTTTTATTTTCAAAGTCAGGATAGGTGTGTGCTGTTATATGCGACTTATCGAGATGCATATTAACTCCAGAGCCTTTTATATCTCCTAATAATAGCATAGATGATGCCCCATAAGGCTCATAATTTTGCAAGGAAATACTAAGAACTTCTGCTTCTATAATACCAACAATTTTTTTTAAAAGCTCACTAATTTTTTGTGCACTGTAGTGAGTGTTTATGTACTCTACATAAGAGAGTTTTTCCCTCTCGCTTGGAGCAATAACAAAGTCATAAAAACTAAAATTCAATGCTTTTTTTAAATTATTAAAACCTATAAGTTGCATACTATTCCTCTAAGTTTATTTTAGAAGTATTATACATTCTATTTACTTTAACAATGACATTATATCTCTACTTATAAGACTTCATCCACTCGAAACCATCCAGCAATAGAGTAGCGTTTCTTTTTAGTCATTAAAACTTCATGCGGATATTTCTCACTCAAAAATATAAGCAATTTTCCAAATGTTGGACTTATTTTTTCTAAAACTGTATCAGATTTATCATAAAGCATCAACTCTCCTCCGTCATTTTCATACCATGCTTCATTAAGATAAAAAACAGTAGTAACAACACGACTTTTGGAGTTTTTAAAGCTATCCAAATGTTTTTCATAAAATGAGCCCTCCTCATAAAGAGCAAAATGAGACTCATAATACTTTAGTCCTAAATATAAAGATTGATTAAGATACTCTTGTAAGCCTTGCATAAAGGCTAAGTATTCACTCTGCACGGCATCATCTTCAGCTAGCCACAAAGTTTTATCACTTCGTTTTGTTTTATCAATATGGGCATCAGAAGTCCGTGAGATTAAAGCCTCTTTGTAAAGTGCCTCATTTTGGGCAAAAGAAAAAAGTTTTTGAGTAGAATTTATTGAAAATCCATTTTCAATAATGATGTACCCATTATCTACAAGAGCATCGGTAATTTGAGCATATATTTTCTGATTCATTTTTTTGCAATTATAAAAAGGTGTAAATACCCATAATAGTGAAGAAGTTTTATATTTTTTTCTATATCCATACTTTTTTGAAAGTCTAAAAGAAGTTCATGTAACTCTTCGTCATCCAAGTCACCAATATAGTTATAATCACTATGAGCTTCACAGTAAAGTCTTACATTACGATGTGTAGTTGTTTGCTTATCAGATATCCAAATTTTCATACAAGTATTATAGTATTTTAGTAGTAAGAGTTGTATAAACCTCAAAAGAGGTTATACATTTAGATTGGTAGAACGCGGATTTTAGAAGAGAGTTTCTCTTTAAGAGTAGACTCAATTGCATAAAGAGTTCCTGTCGCACTTGAAGCACAACCATTACATGCACCAAGGTATCTGATGTAAATATCTATATAATCATCTGCTTTTTTAATGTCAATGATTTCCATGTCTCCACCATCCATAATAAGAAACTGACGTACATTTTCATCAATGATAGCATCAACAGCTTTTATTTGCTGTACCAAAGTCATCTCTTCAAAATTACCACCACCAGCGGCTTGTGCATCTGCGGCAGCTTTCATTTTTTCTTCATCCATCTCTTTACGAGTGTCTGCTAAGATATCTACAAGATAGTATTCACGGGCTTCATGTCCACCTGGTTTAATACAAGATTTGCAAAATCCACCAGCCTTGGTATAATCTGTAATCTCTTCAACTGTTTTAAGATCATTTAATCTAATAACTTCATGAAGTGTACCTAAACTAACACGAGCACACTCACACACGATAATTTCATCTTCAAAACTCTCAGCATCAACACCCATGTAAAGTCCAGCAGCCTTTTTTATAACATCATAAGCCATAACTGAACAGTGCATTTTTTGTGGCGGAACAGCTGGTGTTTCGGGATCGTCACGAAGTGCAAGTTCAACATCGATATTTGTAATTTTTACAGCTTCTTGAACCGTTTTACCTATGCAAAGCTCGGTCATAACATCTGAAGATGCGATAGCTGTACCACAACCAAAAGATTTAAACTTTGAGTTTATAATTTTGTCATTTTTAGGATCGATTTCCCAGTAAAGACGAACCGCATCCCCACATGATTCTGCACCAAAGTCAGCAACAATAAGCTTGTTGCCACGTTTTTCTACCTCACCCTCGAAAAGTTCACCTTGGTGTTGAGGATTATTCATTAATGTCGTAACTTTATTTGAGTAGGCATCCCATAACGATTCGCCTAACATATCTGCCTTAGCCATGTTATCTCCTTTATTATATTTTTAAAATTTTTAGTGGTGATGAAGTTCGCACTCTTGAACTTCCCCACCTACTGTTGGTTGCTGTTTTGCAAAAGAACTTGAAATCGCACGCAAACGCTCAACTGCACCTTTAAAATGTGAAATTGTATAATCAATTTCTGCATCCGTTGTAAAACGCGAAAGACTTAAACGAATTCCTGTATGTGCCAGTTCATTATCTGCACCGATTGCAAGCATAACAGTATTAGCTTCTAAGTCTGCAGATGCACATGCTGAACCAGTTGATGCTCCGATTTGACCATTATTTAAATCCCAAAGCATACCTTCTCCCTCAACACCCTTAATAGATATAAGGATGGTGTTTGGTGTACGATTTTTTCTGTCACCAACAACAAAAGTGTCACTTAGTTTTATAAGTTCATCTTCAAGACGATCGCGTTTAGCACGAATACTCGCCATCGTAGACTCAATGTTTTTTGTCGCAAGTTCCATCGCAAGACCCATTCCTACAATATAAGGAACATTTAGAGTACCAGAACGGCGACCTCCCATGTGCTCACCACCATGCAACAATGGAGAAAGTGCTTGTGACTCTTTTATATAAAGACCACCTATCCCTTTAGGACCATGAAACTTATGTGCTGAAAAAGATATGAAGTCTACATGAATAGCCGATAAATCTACTGGAATTTTTCCAACAGCCTGAACAGCATCTGAATGAAAAAGAACACCTTTTTCTTTACAAATCTCACCAATCTCTTCGATAGGGTTAATCATACCTGTTTCATTTGATGCCCACATAATAGAAACTAATGCAGTTTTTTCAGTGATGAAACTTTTAACCGTATGTGCTTCAACTACACCTTGTTCATTTACAGGTAGGTAAGTAACTTTAACACCTTGTTCTTCTAAAAACTTACAGGTTGAAAGTATTGATGGATGTTCAACTTCTGTTGTAACCATATGATTTTTATCACCATTGACAATATGGTCAATCCATGCAGATTGCAAAACCCAGTTGTTTGACTCTGTAGCACATGATGTAAAAACAATATCATCTTTATCATCTGCACCAATTGCTTTGTAGGCTTGATCGATTGCCTTACTAAGTGCTGGGTGACTTGCTGTTCCAAACTTATGTAGAGAGTTAGGGTTACCATACAATTCACTAAAGAATGGTTGCATAACCTCTACTACTTGTGGGTCACACATTGTCGTAGCATTATTATCTAAATATACTTGCATTTTGTACCTCTTATTTTTAAGAATGATTATCACTCTTTTTAAATCAGACAATTTTTGTCCTCTTTTAATATTGACATCATAATAGCTTTGTTATTATGATTCGCTTAAGAGAAACTAATAATATCTTTGGCTTAAGAATTACAACAGTATCAGGTAAGTCTTTTAATATAAATGTTATAATTCTTAAAAATATTTACCAGAGGTATAAATGAAAAAATTTAAAAACACAAAAATTGTATTTGTTACTATACTTTTTGTGTTATTTTTTTTCATTTCAAAGTTTATTTTAGATAAAGATTCTCAAGATGATAAAAATTATTATCTTAATATGCAAACAAAACTCTTACAGACTAAATATGCTACTAGTTATAGATATTTTAAAATAATGGCATCTGATATTTACAATATGTATTCACAAAATCAGAAACTTATATTTCTTTTATCTCAAACAAAGAATGCTTCTAAAGATAAATTAACTTATCTTAGAACAAGTATATATACATTACTTTTAAAAAATTACAAAAGATTGAATAACATGGGTATATCGCAGGTACACTTCTACTTACCCAACAATATTAGTTTTTTAAGAATGTACAAACCCTCTGAATTTGGAGATGATGTTAGCAGTATTAAAAAGAGTGTTGTTTTAACAAACAAACAGCAGAAGTTTCATGAAGGTTTTGAGGCCTGCCACTATATGCTTGGACTAAGGTTTATCTATCCTCTGTATGACTACGATAAACACTACATTGGAAGTGTTGAAATCTCTTATTCAACAAAACAATTACTTAAAAGTATAACTGACGACTTTGTTTATGACTCACATATTTTAGTCTCAAAATCTATTGCAAAGAACACTATTATTGAAAGACAATTAAAAAGTAACTATAAAAATACTTGGGAAGCAAAAGATTATTATATAGAAGAGTCAACACATAAAAAGGTAGGAGTTATAAATTTTTTTAACGAGCTAGACACCCCAGAATTTAGGGTAAAAATAGCAAAAGGAATTCAATCTCAACAAGCATTTACAACAATTGCACAATATAATTATAAACATATTACTCTCTCCTTTTTACCTATGTGTAGTGTAAATGGAAATAAAAATATTTCATATATTGTGACCTATACTGAATCAGAATACCTCAGCAATATTGAACTTGAAAGTTATTATATTTATATTTTAATAGTTGTTGTTTTGGCACTTCTTTATCTTTTTAGTATTTATGTCATCATTAATCAGGAGAATTTAAAGGAATTGGCTCTTTATGATAACCTCACAAAATTACCAAATAGAACCTTATTTAAAATTGAGTTAAAAAATGCAATAAATAGAGCTTTAAGGTACAATTCAAAAGTTGCTCTCATATTTATAGACCTTGATGGTTTCAAAAAAGTCAACGACACTTATGGCCACCATGTTGGTGATAAACTTTTAATAAATATTGCGCAAAGGCTTGTCAAGGTTTTAAGAAAAACTGATCTTGTATCGAGAATAGGCGGTGATGAGTTTACTGTCATCCTTAGTGATACAAATGAGATTGATAAAATTCTTGAAGTCGCACACGATATTATAAAAAGTGTTAATGAAGAAGTGCTTATCAATAACTCCCTTATTCATGTTGGCGCAAGTATCGGGGTCTCAATATATCCCGATCACAATAAAAATATTGAAGAGCTTGTAAAACTTGCAGATCAAATGATGTACATTTCAAAAGAGAGTGGTAAGAATATGGTAATAATTTTTAACTATAAGGAGTAAAAAATGTGTAATTTTAACAACCAGAGTGATGAAGTAAAAGCTTTCATGCACCTTTTCATGAAAAAGGCTGCCACAAGTATTGGGGGTGAAAATTTTCTTTTAAGTCTCATTGAGTCAATAAAGACAAAAAGACCTTACCCTCTGATGCATAAAGAGATGCAAGTTTCTTCAAATAATACAACAATAAAATGGAATAAACTTGTCTTTAAAGACAAAGTAGAGCTTATTCAGGACATCCTTATAAAACATAAAAGTTCTGAGAACTCAGACTTTAATATTCTTAATGTTCAAAATGCTAAAAAAAAGAAGAATATTATAAATATGGTTCGAACAATTGCTCCTCTAGAATTTATTATTTCTCCTCAAAATCATAATGATGGCAGTGGTTTTAGCTTTAAGGCTTTTGAAAAGATGGAAAATGAAGATGTAAGATTTAACCCTATTTTTATAGCTATGTTTTTCTGTTCTATTGAATTCACAAAAAAAGCACTTAAGTATAATGCTGAACTTAAATGAGTACACAAAGTAAGTAGTCATCAATGATTATCAAAAATATTTTAAGTACTTTACTGATTTTAACAACACTTCACGCAAGTGAAGATATGAAAAAATGGTTAAGACCAGACAAGATTCCTCAACCTCAAAATAACAAGATGACACCAGAGCGTATTGCACTTGGAAAATTTCTCTATTTTGATACAAGACTCTCTCTTGATAACACTATATCATGTGCAACATGTCACCACCCTGCTAGAGGGTGGACAGATAGGAAGCCTACATCAAAAGCTATAGGTTTTGATGGTAGAGTTGGGCCAAGAAACTCACCCGCTTTACTTAATACTGCTTATCAAAGACACCAGTTCTGGGATGGACGTGCGAAATCATTAGAGCAGCAAGCTTTAGGTCCTATTGAAGCAGATGTTGAGATGAATATGCCTCTTGCAACACTCATCTCAAAATTAAATAAGATTAAAGGTTATGTAGTTCTTTTTAAAAAAGCATATCCGCAAGAAGGTCTCACAAAAGAGACATTAGCAAAGGCTATAGCATCTTTTGAGAGAACTATTGTCTCAACTGAATCACCTTTTGACAAATTTATCAAAGGTGATAAGTATGCAATAAGTAAAAAAGCTCAAGAGGGATTTATACTTTTTAAAGGTAAAGCTGCGTGTATAGAATGTCATGATGGTTTTAATTTTACAGATGGAAGTTTTCATAACATTGGACTCAATCATGGTGAACTTAAGGGTAAAGAGCTAGGTCGTTACAATGTAAAAAAAAGAGCTTCTTGGTATGGTGTAATGAAAACACCAACACTTAGAAACATTACAAAATCATACCCATACTTTCACGATGGAAGTGTTAAAACACTCAAGGAAGCAACTATCATCTGCTCAAGTGGTGGACGTTACCAAAATAGTGTAAAAAACAAATCTGATGCAATGAAAGATAGAGGTTTAACAAGAATAGAGGTTAACAAAATTGTCGCCTTTATGAAAACTTTAAGTGAACCAAATATAAAATTGAAAATACCAAGTAAATTTCCACAATAATAAAAAGGATGCTCATGAAAATATTACTCAAAACTACTCTTATCTCTTTTGCAATGCTTATCACTGCAACTGCAGCCGATCACATCATTAATCAAAAAGGGAAAATGTTTATACCCAGTGAAATAACTATAACAGCTGGAGATACTTTAACATTTAAAAACTCAGACCCTTTTGCACATAATGCTTTTACTGATGATAAAGCAAATGAATTTGACATAGGTAAGCAAGTATCAAATATTGATAAAACCATTATTATTAAAAAAGCTGGAACATTTAATATAGAGTGTGCCATTCATCCGAAGATGCTTCTTAAAGTGATAGTCAAGTAAAGTTACTCTGCACTTAAAGTGTATCATTTTTACAAGAGGGAAAAATATGATATAATCGCGATATTAATTATATCAAAAGAGGTTCATACATTATGGCTCAAACAATAACTGAAAAAATATTCTCACAACACATTGGTCGTAAAGTATATGCAGGTGAAATTATCCGCTGCGACATAGACATGGTTATCGGTAATGATATTACTACACCTATTTCTATCTCTGCATTTAACTTAAGTGGAGCAAAGAAGCTTGCTAATCCAGATGGATTTTCTATAGTTTTAGACCACTTTATTCCAGCAAAAGACATCGCTTCTGCAAACCAAGCTAAAATTAGCCGTGAGTTCGCTAAAAAACACAACATGAAAAACTTTTTTGATGAAAAAGACATGGGAATAGAGCATGCTCTTTTACCAGAAAAAGGTCTCGTCTCTCCTGGTGATGTTATCATTGGTGCAGATTCTCATACATGTACACATGGGGCACTTGGAGCATTCTCAACAGGTATGGGTTCAACAGATCTTGCCTTTGCAATGATAAGTGGTGGTAACTGGTTCAAGGTTCCTGAATCTATAAAAGTAAACCTTAGTGGTAAGCCAAAAGCTCATACAACGGGTAAGGATATTATTTTAGAAATTATTCGTCTTATAGGTGTAGATGGTGCACTCTATCAAACTTTAGAATTTACAGGAAGCACAATTGCTCACTTAAATATGGACGATAGGTTTTCTATGTGTAACATGGCAATTGAAGCTGGTGCCAAAAGTGGTATTGTTGCATATGATGATATAACAGCAGAATTTTTAGCAGATAAGAACCTTGCTCGTGAACCTCGAATTTACTCCTCAGATGAAGATGCTTCATACTCTTTAGTTTTAAATATTAATGTAGCAGAACTTGAACCTGTCATTGCATACCCATTTTTGCCATCAAATGGACATAGTATCACTCAAGCTGTAGCGGATCATATTAAAATAGATCAAGCTTTCATCGGTTCATGTACAAATGGTCGATTAGGTGACCTAAAAGTTGCATCAGAAATTTTAAAAGGAAAAAGAGTCCATGAAGATGTTCGTCTTATTGTAACACCAGCAACACAAAGAATTTTAAAAGAAGCATATAGACTCGGATATGTAGATATTATCATAGATGCAGGTGGAGTAGTTTCAAATCCTACTTGTGGTGCTTGCCTTGGTGGATACATGGGTATTTTAGGTGATGATGAAAAAGCTATAAGTACAACAAACCGTAACTTTATAGGTCGAATGGGAAGTCGTACTTCCGAAGTGTATCTTGCAAATTCAGCCGTTGCTGCAATCTCAGCAATTACAGGATATATAACTGACCCAAGGTAATTTAACATACTTTACCATCTTTATATGTTATCATTTCACTAACTTAAGATAAAGGCTTGTAAAAATGAAAAAACTTCTTCTTATTCCAGTTCTTTTAGCTGGAAGTTTAGCACTCGCTAATCAAAAAAAATATGAAATTTCTCCAATGATTGGTTATAACTTCGCTGAAACTAATCTCAATATTAAAGATGATGGCTATCCTGTTGGTGGTGTAGAACTCCAGTTCAATACTCCCGATTCAAAAATAAGTCCAGAGTTCTCTGTTCTTTATTCTCAAGGTGTTGATTACAAATCAGGTACTGCTGCTAAGTTTAAACCAGGACAAGACACAAAAGTAACACGTGGTATGTTCAACGGTGTATATACTTTTGATAAACAAAGTAGTTTTATTCCTTTTGCTAAGCTTGGTGCAGGAGTAGAAAATATTTCTAATGCGAGTGACTCAGTAAAAAATGGTTTCTTTTTTGATGCTGGTGCTGGAGCGAAAGTTCCTTTCACTGAAAATATTGCACTTAAGTTAGAAGCTATTTATATGGCTAAATTAGGTTCAAATAATGCAGGATTTGCTGATAGCAACCTTGTAACAATGGTTGGAATAACTTTCGCATTTGGTGGAGATGAAACTAAAGCTGCACCAGTAATTATAGATGGTGATATAGATGGTGATAAAGATGGTGTTATAGATGCTGTTGATGATTGTCCAAACACTTTAGCTGGTGTAACTGTTGATGCTAAAGGTTGTGATGCTGACAAAGATAAAGATGGTGTTTTAAATGCTGTTGATGATTGTCCAAACACTTTAGCTGGTGTAACTGTTGATGCTAAAGGCTGTGATGCTGACAAAGATAAAGATGGTGTTTTAAATGCTGTTGATGATTGTCCAAACACTTTAGCTGGTGTAACTGTTGATGCTAAAGGTTGTGATGCTGACAAAGATAAAGATGGTGTTTTAAATGCTCAAGATCTTTGTCCAGATACTTTAGCTGGAGAAGCTGTAAGCAGTGATGGTTGTCCAAAGATGGTTTCATTAAATGTAAATTTTGAGAACAATTCAGCAGTAATAAAAAGTGGGTCATTCGCAGATATTGATGTATATGCAAGATTTTTAAAAGAAAATACAAACTATAGTGCAAAAATAATTGGTTATACCGATAGCAGAGGTTCAGCTTCTTATAACCAAAAACTCTCTGAAAAAAGAGCAAATGCGATAGTTACAGATCTTATATCAAAAGGTGTAAATTCTAAACAACTCTCAGCAGTTGGTGCAGGTGAGAACAATCCTATTGCAAACAATGCAACTACTGAGGGTCGTGCTCAAAATAGACGTATCGAAGCAGAACTTACTAGAAACTAGTATGATAGGCATTCCATGTGTAATCTTTGCAGGTGGAAAAAGCTCACGCATGGGAGAAGACAAAGCACTTCTCCCTTTTGCCACTTTTAGTACTCTTTGTGAGTTTCAATACTCAAGACTTTCAAAAATATTCTCTCATGTTTACATCTCATGTAAAGATAAGAGTAAATTTAATTTCCAAGCTTCATTTGTTGAAGATATAAAATCTAATGCCATTTATGCCCCTACTTTAGGATTTATTAGCTCTTTTGAATACTTGCAATGTAACTCTTTTTTTGCTATTAGTGTTGATGCTCCGTTTATAGATGAAGAGACTATTAAAATTCTAATCAAAAATGATATATCCTCAAATGATGCAACAGTTGCACAGACTGACATAGGGATGCAACCTCTTTGTGGAATCTACCATAGCTCACTTCTAAAAAATTTTAAAAAAATGCTTCATGATGAGAACCATAAGCTTGGGCTTTTACTCAAAAATGTAAAAACCACCTTTGTAACATTTGAAAATGAAAAGACTTTTTTAAACCTCAACCACCCCTATGATTACCAAGAGGCACTAAAACGAATCAATAATTAGATTATTAACACCTCTTTGCTATAATATTGAAAAAGCAAAAGATATTAACAATGAACTTAACACATTTAGATGAAAATCAAAGACCAAAAATGGTTGATGTTAGTGATAAAGATGATACAACAAGGGTAGCAGTTGCTAGTGGCATAATAGAAATGAGCCAAAATGCCTATAATGCAATAGTAAATGAGAAGACCAAAAAAGGTCCTGTTTTACAAACTGCTGTCATTGCATCTATCATGGGTGTAAAAAAAACCAGTGAATTAATTCCAATGTGCCACCCCTTAAATCTCAGTAGTATTAATTGTGATGTAGAAGAGTTATCTAACTTACCAGGTTTTAAACTTATAGTTACAGCAAAGCTCAAAGGTCAAACAGGTGTTGAGATGGAGGCATTAACAGGAACAAGTATAGGTCTTCTTACAATTTACGATATGGTTAAGGCTATAGATAAAGGTATGATCATAAGAAATGTACAACTTGAGCAAAAATCAGGAGGAAAAAGTGGAGATTATCAACGATAGTAAAAAAAAGCTAGAATTAATTTACCCATGTAACTGGTGCTATAAAGTTATTGCCAGCGAACAGCATGCACTAAAACAAGCTGTTAAAGATGTTATTCAAGAGCGTGAACATAAACTCGAACATTCAAATAAATCAAGAACAAGTAAATATACAAGCATGAATCTGGAAATTTTGGTATATAATGAAGATGATAGAACATTTATTTATGAAGCACTCAAAAAACACCAAGCCATAAAAATGGTACTATAAAGGTAATATTATGAATACTACAACACTAAGTGAAAACATAACATTAAACTATTCTAAACGATATAAAAGTATTCCAACAAGGGTAACTCATGCCGTTGAATCATTAGATTTACAGCCAACTAATTTAACTCTTGATAATATTAAAGAGATTGCCACTACTATTATATCTCTTGAGACACAAGAACTTAACAATGATGTGGAAGAACTATTAACAAAAAAAGAGGCTATTGAGAGGGAACTTGAAAAAAAGTCTGAAGAGCTTCAAAATCATAAATATGAAATATTTAATGCCTTAGAAGAGGAACTTAAGAGCAATGAACTCGCTCTTTTTAAACTTCACCAGGTCAAACTTCAATCTATTGACCTTTATGATATTCTCAGTGAGATAGTTGAATCTGCACTGATTACTGCCCTAGAAAAAGATAATGATATCACAGAATCAACAGTTGAATTCATTAAAGAAGTGACCTTTGAATCAATCAAAGAAGGCTCTCTAAGCACTATACGTGTTAGAAAAATTCTCTCTACTATCCTCGTAACAGCTATTGATGTTGCAGAAGCAACACCTAATAGAGCACAAAATATACTCAAATCAACACTCAAAGGAATGAGAGCTGGTTTAATAAAATCTATTGACAGATTTAAAAAACGATTAGAATTTATGCCTATTGAAGCCAAACATATTTTGATAGAAGATTATGATACGATTATTGAAGATTTACATCAGACAGACACTCTGTTCTCACAAGTGGTCTCGGTACAAGCACAGGAGAGTTCTTTGGAAATTAAAAAAATTCTTCTCTCTATTAACAAGGAAATGAGTTATGATTTAGAAGAACTTGTTCATATCTCAAAAGAAACTGCAGAGGTTATGAAAGCAAGATTTTCTAAGTTTGCAAAGAATGCTGTAAAAAAAGCTGATATGGCTTTAAAATCCTCTAAAGCACAAGAAGCAAAACGCATGGGAATTCAAGTTTTTGGTGTCGCGAAAGTAGCACTTGGAACTGCTATAAAATCAGCGAAAGATGCTATGGATAAAAAATAATTTATTTTTTATCCTACCATATTATTATAAATTTGTTATACTACTTAAAATACAAAGGAAAAAATTATGATGTTACATCCAGCAACAGTCCATTTTGCGATGGTTCTTCCAGTAGTCGCTTCAGTATTTGGTTTAATATATCTTATCAATAGAAAAGAGATATACTCCAAACTATCTTCTGCAAGTATCTTTTTTGCTGCTCTTGCAATGGTTGGAGTGTGGTATACAGGTACTCAAGCCGGTCCAAAAATATATGATTATTTAAGTGAGGCTGGACAGCATGAACTGCTTGAACATAAAGAGTTAGGTTTATATCTAGCTATTGCTATGAGTGTTATTTTTTTGATTAAAGTTATTGGTTGTAAAAGTGGTAAATTTGCACTTGAAGCCTTGGCTATACTTTTACTTTTTGGGGCGACTGCAACAACATTCATTCAAGGAAAAGATGGAGGGGAGATAGTTTATAATTATGGAATGCCCTTTAAAGCATACATGATTGAAGACACTCTTAAAGAAGCTGTTCAATCAACAAATGAAACAGAAGATGCCACAGAAAAAGTAGATATTTTTACAGAAGCAGTAGAGGATATAAAACTTTTAAGCAAAGAAGTAAGTGAAATTTATGGTGAACCTGAAAAAGATGAGGATTAATTATGCAAACATCTTTAACAGAAGAATTAGAGCTATCTATTAAAAAAGAGATAGAAGCATACCTTGCTTCTAGTAGCAATATGCAACTATACTTTACAAGCATGAAAAAAATTTCAGATTGGTTACAAAAAAAAGGTAACTAGTGAATATTTTATGTACTCCTCTTTATGAAACTCAATTAAAAGCAATACTTGAAGAGTTTGCAAAAGAAAACTTTGCTGCAACAAAAACTTTTAAGATTTATCTTGACACTATCATTATTAACATGCCTACAAAGGCGAAAAAATATAAAAAATCAATATATTTTGATGATGAAAATATAAAAGATATAGAACATGAAAATTTTACAATCATATTTTATATAGATAATTTGAAAGACAATTATCTTATTTTATCCATTATTAAAAAAAATCAAGCTTCTTAATGTTACTGTATGTAACACGAAAAGAGCATTAAATAGCTCATATCATATTCCTCTCTCACAAATCAATATCTTAGTCATTGTTATAAATTTATAATTAAGTATAAAATGGCATAATAGTGCTGGTAATACTTTGCTTATTATAGAGAATAAGTAATAATAAATATAAATTAAATGAAAAAAATTCAAAGGAGAAAATGTGGACAATAAAAAATCTCAACAAAAAGACACAATTGACAGAAGAGACTTTTTCAAAAAAACAGCTGCACTATCTGTAACTGCACTTGCTGGAACATCACTTCTGGCATCCGAAGAAGCTTTAGGTAAGGGTGACCCTGCCATAATGCACCATACTAAATGGGGGCAAAAATGGGGTGACCCAGTAACAGCAAACCTTTATGGTGTACCATCAGCTTACGAGCACAACAATATAAGGAGAAATACTTCTTTATTGTCTTCAGGTAACTATAGAGCGTCTATTGCTGTAACACCAATTCACGAATCAGAGGGTATCATTACACCAAATGGTCTATTCTTCTCTCGTTCACATGGCGGAACTGCACATGTTGACCCTAACGAATACCGTCTTATGATTCATGGTTTAGTCGAAAAGCCTATCGTTCTTACATTAGCACAGTTAAAGCGTTATCCTAGTGTTTCACGCACTCACTTTATTGAGTGCCCTGCTAATGGTGGACAAGAATGGAGAGGACCACAATTTAACTCTGTGCAATTTGCCAAAGGCTTTATGTCATCCGCTGAGTGGACTGGTGTATATATTAAAACCATTCTTGCAGATTTAGGTCTTAAACCAACAGCACAATGGATGTTGGCTGAGGGCTCTGATAACTCAAAAATGGGTAGAACAGTTCCAGTTGATAAAGTTCTTGATGATGCAATGATTGTTTGGGGACAAAATGGTGAAGCACTTCGTCCAGAACAAGGTTACCCAGTAAGATTATTACTTCCGGGTTGGGAAGGTAACTTATGTGTTAAGTGGTTGCGTAGATTAGAGTTTTCGCAAGAGCCTTGGTATTGTAAAGAAGAAACCTCTAAATATACTGACCTTAAGCCAACAGGTAAAGCGATTCAACACTTTTATGCAAATGAAATCAACTCTACTGTAACTTCTCCATCTCCAGAAATTCCTTGGACTGACTTAAAAGACGGTGACATTGTCGAAATCGAAGGTCTAGCATGGTCTGGTATGGGGACAATTACTGGTGTAGATTTATCTTTTGATGGTGGAAAAAATTATGTTGAAGCAAAACTTAAAGGTTTAGTTCTTCCAAAATCATGGACTCGCTGGTCATATATGCATACATATAAAAAAGGCCAAAAATTATTACTTACATCGCGTTCAATGGATGATGCTGGTTATATTCAACCAACAATTGACCAAGAAGTATCTGTAATGGGTGTTGAAGCTGTTTACCATAGGAATGCTGTAGAGACTTGGGAAGTAACAGAAACAGGAAAGGTGAATCATGTTCAAATTAGATCGTAAATTAATAATCTCTACAGTAGCAATTACTGTAGCACTATTCGCTGTAGGTTGTGTTGGAGGAGAGACGTCTACACCAACTTCTGATGTTGTAAATACTCCTTTAGATATAGATGGTGGTGTTTCATACAAAGTTATAAATGGTAAAACTGGACCTTACTATGTAAATCCACAAGTTTCACAAGATGCACCAAAAATTTTTAATGGTCGTACACCGACTCCAGCTGAAATTAAAAGATGGAATACAGATCTCCAACCTGTATCAAAATTAAGTCCTGAAGGTCATGGTATACCAGAGGGAAGTGGTTCTGTTGAAGATGGCGAAACTATATATGAAGCCAAATGTGTAATGTGTCATGGTGACTTTGGTTCAGGTGGTGGTGGATACCCAGCACTTTCTAAGGGAAATGCTTATGCATTACAAAAAACTCTAACAAACAATAGATGGAAAGACCCTGAAGCTGATGGTCCAACACGTGTATTTGGTTCATATTGGCCACAAGTTACTACTTTATGGTGGTACATTAGAGATGGCATGCCTCATCCATTTTCAGACAGTTTAACTGTTGATGAGACATATGCTTTAACTGCTTATGTTTTAAATATAAATGAAATGAAAATTGATGGTGAAGATGTTGATGATGAATATGTACTTGATCGTGCAAAATTCTTGAAAATTGTTATGCCAAATGTGAATGGTTTTGAGCCAAATATAGCTGGTCTCAATGCTTTAGCTGATGTTCGTGCTTACTATAGAGATGCTAAAAACTTTGGTGGACAAAACTTAAATCAAGGTGCTGTTCGTTGTATGAAAGATTGTCAAAAAGCAACAGCAAAAGTAAAATACATTCAAAATGGTGGTATTCAAGGTTTTTCACCTAAACTTACTGCTGTACGAGATTTACCAAAGAAAAAAGCCGTTGCACTTGATGTAAAGAAAACATATAACAGCAACTGTGCAATGTGCCACTCATCATTCCTATCACCAGGTAGTGCTGATTGGGCTGGATATACTGCAAAAGGTATTGATAAAGTTTATGCAAATGGTATTAAAGGTACTCCAGGTGGAATGCCGGCAAAAGGTGGTACTGCTCTATCAGATGCAGACTTTAAAACAATGGTTGATTATTTAATATCTGGTAAACTAAAATAGTAAAAGGAAAAATTGTGGAAAGAAGAAAATTTTTAAGTATGACTTTAGGTGCTTTAGCTTTAGCTGTTGTACCTGCAAGTGTTAAAGCAGAAGATTATAGAAAAAGTAAGCCTCTAGTGTGGAAGGCTAAAACCGTTGAAGATGCAATTAAAGCATTGTATGGTTCAAATACATTGATACACAAAGGTGTAAAGCTCAAAGCTGCAGGAGAATCATTTGATAGCGGGAAAAAAGCAATCGCTAGTTCTGGTGGAGCTATTCCTGTTGAATTTTCAACAAAAATTCCTGCAAGAACCGTCTCTGTATATCAAGACACAAATCCTGAAGCAGCGGTTTGTGTTTACACTGTAACTAAATACTCTATTAATGATTATGCAATAAAAATAAAGATGGCTAAACCAGGAAGTATTACAGTTGTTGTTGAAGGTTTAGATGGTAAACTTTATGCAGCTAAGCAGACACTTGATGTTGCACTTGGTGGATGTGAAGGTTAATAGCCTTTGCATAAAAAAAATTAATAATAAAAGGTAAACAATGAAAGTAAAAGCAAAATTAAAAAATGGTGTTATAAAAGTCAAAGCAATGGCTAAGCACCCTATGTCAACATACGATATGATGGAAAAAAAGACTGGAAATAGAGATGATGCAAACTTTATTTTACATATAACTGGAACCATAAATGGAGAAGTTGTTTTTGACATGTCAACAAGTCAGTTTCTATCTAAAAACCCTATTTTCAAGTTTAAAATAAAAGCAGATGGGTTTAAGAAAGGTGATAAATTATTACTTAATTGGATTGATCGTAAAGGTAAAACTGGCAAAGGTAAAGGTAAAATTAAATAGTAAGCAATTTATGCTTACTATTAATATTTACCTCAATAAATGCTTCATTACATTACTAAAACTCTATTTATACTGACTCTTCTTCATGCAACTCTTCTCGCACAAACTATAAATATAGACAAGATTGTACAAACTGCTCAGCAGTCCAATAAGAGTGTTATATTATATTTTCATAGAATTGGGTGTAGTTATTGCAATAGTATGCAAGAATTTACACTAGACGATGATGATGTCAAAGAATATATAAAGAAAAATTACACATTAATAAAAATAAATGTTTCAATTAAGGATACTATTACCTATAAAGGTAAAGTAAGTGCTGGCTTATGTTTAGCTAAGAGAGTAAATTATAACTTTTATCCATCAACACTTTTTTTAGATTATAAAGGGAATATTGCATATGCAACAGTTGGTTATAAAAATGAGTCTGACTTTATGGTAATTCTCAAGTATTATAAAAGCGGTTCATATAAAAAACAAACACTTAAAGAGTATAAACTAAGCATACATTATACAAAGAACAATAGTGATGAGATTAAAGATACAAGAAAACATGTTAGGTAAAGTTATAAATTTGTTTATTAGCAAAGATGATAAAAATAAAACTAGAGAGTCAGTTGATACAATCTTTGTAGATGAATTTGGAATACCAAATGACAAATTTTATAAAAAAGACTCTATGCGAAGCATCTTAATAACTGCGCTAGATAGCTATATACTCTCTAAAGAGAACAACATCCACTTGCAGTATGGTGCACTAGGAGAAAATATACTTATAGACATAAATCCATACAGTTTATTAGCAGGAGATAGACTAACAATAGGGGCAACAGAATTTGAAATAACACAAAACTGTACCCTTTGTAAAGGTTTGTCAATACTTAATCCAAGTCTACCAAAGCTATTAAAAAATGATAGAGGTGTCTTTGCAAAAGCAATCCAAGGAAAATCAAAAATATCTGTAGGTGATAGAGTAAAAATATATTAAATTATTTAATATATTTTATATATTAATAATGGTAGAATCTAAGTCAATGTTTATAATTAAAGGAAAAGAAATGAAAATAGTTTACAAACTGATAGTTGCTACATTAGTAGCATTCTCATTCGTAGGATGTAGTGCAGCTGCGGCTAGTGTAAAACCTACCGTAAAACCTAATGTACAGGTGTTTACAGCATCCAATAAAGATGGTAAAATAACTGCAAAGTCCATTGAAAATGCATTTGATGCTACAGGACTATCTGTACCAGGTAATAATGACATGAATAAACCATTCATGAAAAGATTTAAGAAAGTACATTATAAAGTTTATAATTTAGCTATGTTTGTGAATAACGACTTGACTTTTAATCTTATTAAAAAGTATCCAAACTTTGGAGCATTAACACCACTTACAATGTCTATATGGTCTGAAGGTGATACTATGAATGTATCGACACTCACTATTGATGGTATGGCAAGAGCAACAGCCATTCCTGTAAATGACAAAGATTTAGTTGCATATGCTGCAATGATTCAAAAAGCTCTTAAAGCTGCAATGCCAAATGGTCACTTTAAAGATTTACATCACACAGTTAAATTTCCAAATAAAACATTAGCATCTAATTTTGAAGCAGATGTTGAATTAGATGAAGACACAACTGCAGAATCTTTTATTGAAGACTTTGAAGCTGAATTTGAAGGTGAAATGGAGCCTTTAGGATTTCTTTTACCAAATTATACAAATGTTCAAGAAGAAATATTTGATGACAAAGGCTATACTGGTGTTTATGATTTTTATCATACATACTCAATTTGTAAATTTAATGTAATCTTTCCTGTATCTAAGTTACATCCAGAAGCTGGTGCATGGGCTCCATGTTCTTTTTATCTTTATAAGAAAAAAGGTGAGAAAAAAATGCATATGGGCTTTTTATCTGTTGAGAATTGGATTAGTACTCTTGACATGAAAGATAGTGAAGAAGGTACAAAAAAACTTCGTGAAGCACAAGGTATGATTGAAAAGATTTTAAAAGAGTTAAACGAATAAGTATATATATAGCTAATGAACTCATTATGAGTCATTAGCATATATTCAAAAATTTATGTACTTTAATCATAATGAGTCCATAATTTTTTGAATTATATAAGGAGTATAAATGAAACTACTAACAACAGTGATGACTATAGCACTACTCTATTCATCAACTTTTCTAAACCTACAGGCAGATACTAAATTTGTTCCCAGCAAAAATACAAAACTTGCAGTTGAGTATACAATTGATGGTAATATCGATAAACAATTTTTTAAATTTTCCAAAAATGGCACAGAAAAAGTAAATTTTTTTTTAAATGACCCTCACCATAATGTAAATGTTGTTTATGAGCAGCAGGTTGGTAAAACCTCTTTGAGTCAACTCTCTTTTTCATCACTTGTAAATGACAATGTTGCAAGATTACTTATGAATAAAGACCCAAGAATAGGTGGTTTTACACCATTTAACCTTGTTGTGTATAGAAAAAAATCTGATAATAAAACGGTAATTACTCATATAATGCCTGAGGCAGCTCTCGACATTCTACAAGTTACAGATAAAAAAATAAGAAAAACTTTTATTAAAATGTTTGAACCTTTAGATGGTGCAATTAAAAATGAATTTCCGGATGCAAAAAAATCATATACAAAAATTGAAGGTTTTGCACCAAAAACTATGATGAATTTTGAGATACCTTTTGACAAACCAGAAGATGTTGATGACTTTTTTGATGACTTTCAAGAGAAATTTGAATCAGCTTTTGAAGTAAAAGGTTACATAATAGCAGGTTTTTACAATATGAAATACAGTTTAAATACTGATGCAGATGTCATGCCAGACTATGCTCAATATGTTGTTTGGTCATTATGTCATGTACCTTTTTCATACACTATCTTTGATGGGAAAAACCCTATTCCAAAAGCAGCAATATTCGCACCATGTTCTATGTATGCATACATTAGGCCAGGAGAAAATAAAATTGTTATAGGTATGCCAACACTAACTGCTTGGGCATATGCGCTCAACATAACAGATAAAGATAAATTAGCAAAGATTAAACAGCTTGATACTGAAATACCTGCAATTATTCACTCACTTGGTGGAATAGACACAGATAATCAAAACCCTTTAATAAGAAAGTAAGCCAAAAGGCTTACTTTTCTAATTTTTACCTTCGATATAAAGTCTCCTTATATCGTATAATACCTTTGTAAACCATCCATTGTGGAACCCATATTTAAAAGAAGCATATCTGCAATGACAAGTGCAGCCATTGACTCGCAAACCACACTTCCACGAATTGCAACACAGGGATCATGTCTTCCCTTTAAAGAAAAATCAATCTCCTCGTTTGAGCTTGTAATAGTATGCTGCTCTTGAAAAATTGATGGTGTTGGTTTAAAGTATACATTAAGGATTATATCATCTCCATTACTGATGCCACCTAGTATTCCACCCGCATGATTAGATTCAAAACCATTCTTTCGGATTGCATCATTATTTTGTGAGCCTAATCGTCTAGAGCTTAAAACTCCATCTCCTATTTCAACAGCTTTTACAGCATTAAGGCCCATCATTGCATCGGCTAAAACACCGTCAAGCTTATAATAGAGTGGTTGGCCAAGTCCAATGGGTACTCCTTTAATCACCACACGCGAAACACCACCAACAGAATCATGTGCATTTTTTGCCTTTAAAATAGCCTCTTTTTGAGCCTTCTCCTTTGAAATATCTAAGGCATATATTAGACTTGTTTTTGCAGCATCATAATCAAATTTTTCTCCTCGTATGCCTGCAATCTCACTAATACCACTTAAGACTGTTATATCTAACTCTTGTAACATCAATTTAGCGATAGCACCAGCAGCAACACGTGCAGCAGTCTCTCTTGCTGAACTTCTGCCACCACCTCTGTAATCTCTAATACCATATTTTTTATAATAAGAAAAATCTGCATGTCCAGGGCGAAAAATATCTTTAATATTTGTATAATCTTTTGATTTTTGATTTGTATTGTAAATAATCATGGCAATTGGTGTGCCTGTACTTTTTCCCTCAAATATTCCACTTAATATTTCTACCCTATCTGCCTCTTTTCTTGCTGTCTCAAACTCACTTTTACCAGGTTTTCTACGATCAAGCTCATTTTGTATATAAGCCTCATCTATGGTAAGTCCAGCTGGTAAACCATCAAGTAAACAACCTATTGCTTTGCCATGAGACTCTCCAAATGTGCTAAAGCGTAACTTAATGCCAAAACTATTCACTTAAACTTCCTTTTTTAACATTTCTACAACAATTTCAGCTGCTTCTTGTTGAGCAATTTTTTTACTCTTACCGACAGCTCTTGCATATTCTTTATCTTGAATAAAAACAGCAATTTCAAACTCTTTAAGATGATCTGGTCCTCTACTTGAAACTACTTTATACTCTGGTATCATGCCATAACGTGCTTGTGTGAGTTCTTGAAGTGTTGTTTTATAATCTCGAAAAAGTGAATCAAGTGATATCTCCTCATAATTTTTTTCTATGAGCTTAATCGCAATTTCACTTACAACTTTTAAACCTGATTCTAAATAAATGGCACCCATAACAGCCTCAAATGCATCTGAGAGAAGGGATGATTTTTCACGCCCACCATTATTATGTTCAGCATTAGAGAGCAATATATAATCACCAAGTTTTAACGAACGTGCAAGCTTCTCAAAACCTATTTCATTTACTAATGATGCTCTTATTTTAGAGAGTTTACCCTCATCAGATTTTCTAAACTTTGTAAATAAATATTCACCTACAATTAGGTCCAAGACAGCATCACCTAAAAATTCAAGTCTTTCATTATCATAATTTTTTTTATAACTCTTATGAGTTAAAGCTTCTAAAATAAGAGTTGAATCTACAAACTTATAGTTTAAATCTCTCTCTAAGTGTTCTATATTTTTATTCATAACTTCCTCTCTACAGTGAATCTTTCATCTTCTGAGCAGCATCTCTTGCCAATGTATCACAACGTTCGTTTTCCACATGACCATCATGTCCACGTACCCAAATAGCATTAATTTTATGTATTTTGGCTACATCTATGTATCTTTTCCAAAGATCTGGATTTTTTACTTTTTTAAAGTCTCGTTTAATCCAATTAGTCAACCATTCATTAATGCCTTTTACCACATATGATGAATCAGATATCACATCGACTTCGCAAGCCTCTTTAAGTGCATCTAATCCCTCTATGACACCTAAAAGTTCCATTCTATTATTTGTTGTATACTCTTCACAACCAAAGAGTTCCTTTTCTTTATCTCCAAATCTCAAAATAACACCATACCCACCAGGACCAGGGTTACCTAAAGCACTTCCATCACTGAAAAGAGTTATTTTCTTCACTAAAATCCTTATAATAATCTTTTGTTAAAATTACTTCAATCCGTGCTGTATCTATAGAGTGACATGATGCACAACGATGAAAAACAAAGGGGGAAACAATCTTGCAGCTATCACAAATATACTCAAAACTTATCGTTGCATTTGCTTTTCCTTTAAGTTTTATAAGCACATCAAACTCAAAAAGAGAACTTCCATTTGCTAAATTTATATCTCCACGAGCACTATACAGTTCTCTCAGATAACCATTTTTAGAAATTATATCTAAATTCAAATCTTTTGTATCTACCGACCATAAAATATCACTTAATAATTCACTTTTTGAGCTATCTAAGCTTTCCCATGCAAGCACTGTGTCAACTCGAAAGATATAAGCAAAAATAAGATGTGCTAAGGTATGGTTTTGCTCATATGCATTTATAAGTTTTTGTGCTTTTACTTGTTGAGATAAGTCTTCTCTGCTGAGTAACTCCATTATTTCTAAATAGACTTTTTCTTTTGAGACATCTTCACTCAATTCATCCAAAGGTTCTAACACCTCTAGTGCTGATTTATAGTCTTGCATATACTCATAAATTAGAAGTAAATAGTGTAGTGCTTGCGGTGTTCTAGGATTAACCTTTAATATTTTTAAATAAATTTTTTTAGAACGTTCTAAAAAACCAGCCATAAAATATGTTTTTCCAAGCAAGAACATAGTCTCTTTTGTATTCTCACCATTTGGTAAATTTAGTATTTCATTATATATCTCTATACTCTTCTCATAATCTCCATTTTTAGAGTACGAGTGTGCTAAAAGTAACCATGACTTTTCTGACATTTTACCTTGAGTCATAAGACCTTTTAACTCATTTTTAGATGGTGGGCTTCTAAACTGTTTTAAAAAATTATCTAAATATTTAGAATCTTCTCTACGACGATATCGACTCCACCAATAAGAAAAAAAGGTAATCATAAATATAATTGTAAAAAAGATAATAATTGAGAAGAGGGGATCTCTAAACTCTATAAAAAATGTATTCATTAGTCGTAAACCACTATACCATAGTCATCTTTTAATTTATAAAAAGTCACATCAGAACTTAGTTCTAAATCCTTAATTTTTCCTAATTGTACAAGTGAATTTTTAGAGACATTTATACCATTTTCTCTAAAAAATTTTTTAATATTAACAAATTTTACATCACAAATAAACTTATACTCAAATTCTTTATAAAGTTTCATCTTATCATAAGAAAATATATGTTCATTAACATGTAATTGATCTGAAGCAAACTTAATAGGGAGATATCCTGTTAAATCAGTAAGTACTTCTTGAATATATTCATGTTTTTTGGGAAGTGTATTTTTTTGAATAAAAACATACTTATTGTTAAGCTTTAAACTCTTTGTCTCTTTCCAGTATTTATATGCTGGGTTCGAGACGCCTAACTTTGAAGAAACCTCTCTCCAAAGCCAAAATGAGTTTAGTGTAGTCGGTAAACATGACATTATGGCTCCTTGAAAGGTCTATATAACTAGATTATATTACAGTTTTTTTAATAGTGCCCTTAAAAAATAGAAGTAACAAATTTAGTTACTATAAATCCACCAAGAACCAACCATATAAACATACTTCCAGCCGTATAAAGGGGCGCTAAACCTAGGCCTCTAAATTTTGCAAATATTGTACCCATTCCAAGAGCAGTCATCGCCATAGTAAGTAAGAAAGTATCTATCTCATTAATAACACCTACTATCTGTTGTGGAACAAGGTGCAGAGAGTTAAAACCGGCCATCCCTATAAAATAAACTGCAAACCATGGAATTACAAGTTTCACTCCATCACTCATACCACCACTTTTTTTTGCCTGCATTGAAAGGTAAATCCCAAGCACTATAAGCATAGGGGCAATCATAATTACCCGTGTCATTTTTACAATTACAGCAGAGTTAGCCATATCAATAGGAGCTCCAGGAATTGATGCTGGCACGGCAACAACTTGTGCAACTTCATGAATTGTACCACCAACATAAATACCAAACTGTTCAGGAGACATATGTAAAAATCCTGTAGCAGGTTCAATTATTGATGCATACAATACAGGATATAAAAACATAGAGATAGTTCCAAAAAGTACTACCATAGAGACAGCAACAGCTGTTTTATGTCCTTCTGCTTTTAAAACTGGTTCAGTTGCTAAAACTGCTGCTGCACCACATACAGCGGCACCAGCCGCTGTGAGCATTGAAGTGTCTCTATCCATTTTAAAGAATTTTACACCTAAATATGTTCCTAGTAAAAATGTTGTTGAGAGCATAATAAGAGAGACCATAAATCCGCTCATGCCAACATCCATAATTTGTTGAAATGTTATGCGAAATCCATAAAAAACTATCGCAAAACGAAGAATTTTTTTACCTGAAAATGTGATACCTGTGCCCCAAGTGCTTGGAATATGATTATGAAGAGTATTTGCATAAAATATACCCATAACAATACCAATAACAAGAGGTGAAATACCTAAGTTATGAATAAAACTAATATCTGCAATCATTGTTGCTGCTGCTGCGAAAATAGCGACAAATATAATTCCAGAGATAGTTCCTTTTCTATTTTGTTTTGAAAAAGACATTATAAACCTTTATAATTAAGATAAGTTTTTAAACTATGGATGCCATTATAGCAAAATTATTTTTTAGCACTTTTTAAAATACTCTCTTTTGGAAATATAAAACTTGAGTGTCGATAAACAGAGACAATCTCATTCTTCGTTCCATCTTTATTCAAAGCATATGCATGAATAGTAATGGGAATGACAGTATCTTTTCTACTATTGCCAATTAAAATATCTTCTGTTCTTAATGTAACAATTTTTTTCTTTTTTATATTGGGAACAACACTAAAAGCTTTGTTTGGTTTTACAATTGTTATCTTTCCATGTATATCTTTAGGAAGCATAATTTCAAAATAAAACTTCATCATTTTATTTTCTGTATTTTGTAATAAAAAGATATAAGAATTATCTACTTGCACTTGGCCATTTGCTAATGATTTCATAGAATAGAGTCTATTTTCTTTATTAATATTTAAGAGCATATGCTCTTTTTTACTTCCCATCACACCAAGGCCTATAGAAATACCTATAAGTAAAACTATATAAGCGATGATTTTTGGGCGAAAATATTTTGTTTTTCCTTTTTGATCTACTATTTCATAATCACTTGACCAAGTAACAAGTGAAGGTTTCCCAAGTTTTCCCATGACTGTAGTGCATGCATCCACACATTCTAAACAATTAATACATTCAAGCTGAAAACCTTTTCGAATATCAATATGTGTAGGACAAACTGTAACACATGACTCACATGTAGTACATTCAGCAGTAGGGTCAACTATCTGTAACTCTTTTTGTTTATCAAAAATTTTATTATGCTGTTCATCATAAATTTCTCCTCCTCTATGCATATCATAAAGTGCCATAACGGTATGTTCATCATATAAAACAGATTGCACCCGTGAGTATGGACACACATAAATACAAAATTTTTCTTGCAAAAAGACAATATCATAAACTAAAAATAGAGCAACTCCTATCCATGTACCAATAAGAAGCCAATGATTTGAGTAGTCCATAATGTAAGGAATAAAATCTTCAGGAGGAATAAAAAACCATAAAAAATCAGCAGCAGCTATGTGTGCTAGAGCAATTGCCATAAAAAGTGCTATTGCCTTTTTAATTTTATTTTTTATTTTTGTCATATCTGGTTCTTCTTGCTTATTTTTAATTCGCTTACGAAGACCTAAGATTTTTGTTTCTATTAAGTCACGATAAAAGACTCTGAAAACAGTTTGTGGACAAACCCAGCCACAAAATACACGACCACCAAGAACAGTCATACCAAAGATACCCAAAAACAGTAACATCAGTATAAAAGGCATAAGGTAGAGTTCCTGCATATCGAACTGAACAAATGCAAGGTGAAGTTTTAGTTTATCGAAACTTAAAAGAAAAAAGTGGTTTCCATCAATTTGTATCCATGGTAGGACCAAGGTAAAAATAGTTGCAAATGCAAACACATAATAGCGTTTATACCGCCAAGGAGTAGGAATTTGTATAGGTTTGTTTTTAGCGTTCATTATAGTCTCCAAGTCATTTTGAAGAATTATAGCTAATAAAATCTTTAATAAGTATAATAAATATTAATTATACTTATTTGTATTAATTATGAAATAAAAATGTGATATTTTACCAACCAATACCAATTTTAGCCATATATCTTCTATCTGGTATATCAACAGATCCTGTTCCCATTTGCTCTTCATATGTTGTTATATTCAATTTAAAAATCAATACTTCCATATCTAAACCTGCTGTATATGCACTATTGTATATACCTGCACTTAGAGCTGTTGAGAAGTATGTTGAGTCTATTAAACCTACAGTAACACCCATGCGCAAACGTTTCATTGGGTCTGCTTCAACATAATCTTTATGTGCAACCAAAGGACCTGCATAAGTATAAGTTCTGACTTTATTGGCATTCAAAAGGTCTACATAATCTATTGCTATAGTGAACCTATCTATAAAACTTACATCAGGAGAAAGTGCAGCTCCAATATTTACACTCATTGGTTGTCCTCCATAGTTATCATTCATACCCATAGATCCAAGATTTAAAACACTCAAACCAAAAGATGGATTCCCAAACTCTCCTTTTTCAAATGGTTTATATACCAATCCTAAATCAACACCTATACCAGAAGCACTCTTTTCATATTTATCTTGAAAAGTTTTTGCTACATCATTTTGTTGTAAATCTGTAAGATAAATTGGTCCTTCATAAGACTTTTGAGTAATATATTTTACACCTAAACCAAGATCCAAACTTCCGGTAGGCATTTTAAGTCTTGTTGCTCCACCTATCACAATACCACCATAAGCTCTTCCAGCTAATTCTAAAGCTGCACCATTTGCACTTCCATTTCCATGAACAATAAAATTCACATCAGAAGCTGCTAATAATCCAATACTTAAAGCAACTCCATCAGAATTACTAGAAAAAGAAGTATAATTTCCCGCATCAAAATGAAAAGCATCACCACTATACTTTTCAATAACAGCTTGAATTTGTACCGTATTATCGCCTGCATCATTTAAATCATTAGTAAAATTTTGTATTCCTGAGCTTGCAGAAATTCCAATTCCCAATAAATCTACTACATAACCATTTTCTTCTTTAATAGAAGCTAAGCCTGCAGGATTTGAGAAGATAGAAGTAGAGTATGCTCCAACTGCAATGTTTGCACCTCCCATACCCATTATTCTTGGGTCTTTATAAAGGTATGCATGTTCTGCACCAAGTGCCATAAGAGATGTAGTAGTTCCCAAAAGTGTTAATAATATTGCTCTTTTAATCATATGATTCCTTTATTTATTTTTATCATTAAGATAATTAATTATATCTTGAGTAGTTATTTTGGTATTAATACCATTTGTTCTGCCTGATGTTTTTAATAATTCTGTTTTAAAACTATCTATATCTTTTTTCATATCTGCTGTCACTGCTGATCCAATGGAATCAAAAGCACTATTCATTGCTGTAATTAGAACAGATTCAGTTGTAAAGTCTGCAGAACTATTTGTCTCACTAATTGGACAAACATGATAATTATCATTTAAAGGTTTTACATCAACTCTTGTTGTAAAATCATCTAATGTACAATATCCTTTTGTAATAATACTGCTTCCATTTGGAATTGATGTTAACAGATACTCATAACTATTTGCATTAACTAAAACCGATATATTTTTATATGTTTTTTGGCTTTTGATAAATGTTGTATCTGAGTTAGAAATTATAGTACATTTATTATTCTTAGTCCCATTAAAGGCATACTCCATCGCACAAACTGATGCAGTTAATTTATCATCCACTGTATTATTATTTGAGAATGTTGCAACATTATCGGTTATGTAACTAATAGCAACCGCTGATTGAGAAACATCTGCTAATCCTATGTATAAACATATATCTGCATCAACTGATGCAAGAGGTACAGCACTGTTTTTATCTGTACATTTATTACCAACAACCTTTTTATAATATACTAGTGCTTTACCAATATCTTCTAATGAGCTTGTATTACTTGTTGTTGCAACACTCTTAACAAAAGAAGAATACCCTTCTGCATTGCTATTTGCAGAAGACGAAATAGTACCTACTAAACTAGTTAAACTGAAACCTGCTTTACCCATATATGCAGAAGCAAGTGTTAAATAATCACTATTTGTAGTTGCCCTTGGTTCAACTTTTTTAATAACAGCATTAAAATTTCCTTTATCTAAAAGTAATTGTGTCTCTAAAGCTGATTCACCTTCACCATTGCCACAACCACTCAATATTAGCATTATACTAACTAAAGAAGTTCCAATTAGCTCTTTTACCATTTTAAATCCTTTTTTGACAATTAATAAATTTTATTAAAAAGATTATACTATAACTTTTTTAAACTTCTGTATTTTTAAAAAAACAAAGTATCTCTTATGTTCCTTTTTGATAGAATAAGTACATTATTTATTTTATTGAAGAGACTGACAATATGAGAACAAAAGAGTACATTCTACAAACCATACAAAAACGTCCACTGATTATAGATGGTGCGATGGGAACACAACTGCAACAACGCGATGAACAGATAAGCAAAGAGGCTTGGCAAGGGAATGAAGGGTGTAATGAGCTCCTAAATGTTACAGCTCCAGAAGTTCTTACAGATATTTTTACAGCCTATCTAACTGCGGGTGCTGACCTCATCACAACAAATACATTTGGTTCTTTCTCTTGGGTTTTAGATGAGTATGATATAAAAGAGAGAGCATACGAACTCACAAAAGCAGGTGCAGAACTTGTAAAAAATGCATGTGCAAAATTTACAACACCAGAACACCCTCGCTTTTGTCTAGGAAGTGTAGGTCCTGGAACAAAATTACCTTCTTTAGGTCATATAACCTATGATGAGATGTATGAGGGGTACACCGAATTTTGTAAAGCTCTTATTGATGGTGGCATAGATATCTTTTTGTTAGAGACCTGCCAAGACCCTTTACAAATTAAAGCAGCCCTTCATGCATGTCAAGAAGCAAACCGACAAATGAAATCAGAAATTCCTATTATGGTATCTGTAACAATAGAACTCAGTGGAACGATGCTTATCGGTACAGATGCTACAACAATTGCAACTATTTTAGAGCCTTTTGACATCCTTAGTCTTGGTTTTAATTGTGGTACTGGACCCGAACAAGTCTTAAAACATGTAAAAACTTTAAGTGAGCTATGGCATAAGCCAATTTCTGTTCATGCCAATGCTGGACTTCCTCAAAATCGTGGTGGTCATACTTACTACCCGATGGGACCTGATGAATTTGTAAAACAACAAAAGAAATTTTTAGCTTACGATGGCGTGAGTTTTTTAGGTGGCTGTTGTGGAACAACACCGCAACACATTCGTGCACTTGTAGATGCAGTAAAGAACATAATACCAAAAGCACCAACTGGTTCTCATGAAAACTCTATAGCTTCACTCTTTAATTCAGTTCCTCTTATGCAAGAACCTGCCCCTTTGTTGGTCGGAGAACGCTCGAATGCCACAGGCTCAAAAGCTTTTAAAGAACTTCTTTTGGATGAAGATTATGAAGGGACTCTCTCTGTCGCACAACAACAAGTCCGTGCAGGTGCTCATGTGGTAGATGTTAATGTAGGATTTGCAGGTCGTGATGAGACAAAAGACATGAATGAAGTTATGGGAATGTATGCACAAAAAATTGCACTTCCTCTAATGCCTGACTCTACACAAACGAGTGGCTTAGAGACAGCTCTTAAAAATATCGGTGGAAAACCTATCCTTAACTCTGTAAATCTTGAAGACGGTGAGCCAAAGTTCGATGCAGTTTGTCAACTCGCCAAAAAATATGGAGCTAGTTTAGTCTGTCTGACGATTGATGAAGTAGGGATGGCAAAAAGCATAGAGGACAAACTTAAAGTAGCCGATCGCATCATAGACCTCGCAACAACTCGTCATGGTATAAAAAAAGAAGATTTAGTTTTTGATGTACTCACATTTACACTAGGTTCTGGTGATGAAGAGTACTTTGAAGCGGGTATAAACACCATTGAAGCTATTCGAGCTCTTAGAAAAAAACATCCAGAAGTCGGTGCCATACTTGGGCTCTCAAACATATCTTTTGGACTCGACAAAGATGCACGTCCTTACTTAAACTCTATGTTCTTACATCATTGTGTCCAAGCAGGACTTACAAGTGTTATTATCAATGTAAAACATATTATTCCTCTCAATAAAATCTCCAAAGAAGATCAAAAAATTTGTGATGACCTTATCTTTAATCGTTTTGACAAGGGGGAGGCACTTTTTACATTCATAGAGCACTTTTCAAGTAAGGAAGCTGTTGATAATGATGCCATAGATGAAGCATATCTAGCGATGAATGATGAAGAAAAAATTGCTAGACTCCTTATGGATGGAGATAAAGACAGAATGATTCCCCTGGTGGAAGAAGCTCGTAAAACAATAGCCCCTGAGAAAATTGTTAATGAAATTCTCATTGATGCAATGAAAGTAGTTGGAGAACTCTTTGGAAGTGGGCAGATGCAACTCCCTTTTGTATTGCAATCTGCTGAGACTATGAAAAAAACGGTCGATCATCTCAACCCATATCTACCAAAAGTAGAAAAAACAGTAGATACAACACTTGCTCTTGGAACCGTAAAGGGTGATGTGCATGATGTTGGAAAAAACCTGGTAGATATCATCCTCTCAAATAATGGTTATAAAGTAAATAACCTAGGTATAAAAGTAGAACTTGAAAGCTTTTTAACAAATATGCAAGAGGGGCATGTCTCTGCACTTGGTATGAGTGGGCTACTTGTAAAATCCACACAAGTTATGTTAGAGAACCTTTCAATATTAAAAGAAAAAGGGATACAAATTCCTGTGCTCTTAGGTGGAGCAGCATTAACGCGAAACTTTATTGATGATTTTTGCCGTCCTGCATATGATGGTCCTATTTTTTACTGTAAGGATGCTTTTGATGGTGTAATAGCTATGAGTCGTATCGAAGCTGGGAATCTGGACACAAATTTGCATCCAGATGCACCACAAGTTCAAAGAGTTGAAAAAAAAGAAATTATAATCCCTCCATTTAAAGAGTTGAAAATGCCATCTCGTGACATCACAGTACCCACTCCTCCATTTTGGGGAAGACGAGAAATAAAACTTACACAACAGCAAATAGAGATGGCTTTTGAGTGGATTAATCATAAAATACTTTTTAAATCTCGCTGGGGCTACAGTTCAAAAGGTATGGATAAAGAGGCCTATGAGAAACAACTTAATGAAATAGTATGGCCAGCTTATGAAAAACTAAAAGCAGAGTTTTTAGATAAAAAACTTTTTGAGCCTACTATTGTTTATGGTTACTGGCCATGTCGAAGTGATGACAACTCTCTTCTTATCTTTGATGAGAGTGAAGGGTACTTTAGCGAAACTGAAATCAATCGTGAGTCACTTGAAAATGTTATGGGAAGAGCAAAAGAAATTTTTTCTTTTCCCCGCCAAAGGAAACAGCCTCACCGTGCCCTTAGCGACTTTTTTCACAAAGACAGACATGATGTCATAGCCCTTACATGTGTAAGTGCCGGTGCTAAACTAAGTGATGCAGAGAGAGTCATTTACGATGCTGGGAATTATACAGAGTATTACCAGTTTCATGGTTTAGGTGTTGAACTTGCCGAAGCACTTGCCGAGATAGCACACAAGCAGATACGACTTGACCTTAATATCGCTGATACAGAGAAGGCTACACTTGCAGATGTACAAATGAACAAATATCAAGGTTCACGTTACTCATTTGGTTATGCAGCTTGTCCAGACTTAGAGCTCAATCGTCCTCTTTTTAATCTCTTAAAGCCTGAAGAGTTTGGCATAGAATTGAGTGAGACTTTTCAAATTCATCCAGAACAATCTACATCTGCCTTAGTGGTGTATCATCCAAATGCTACTTACTATAATGTTTAAGAGTTACCTTCTTCGGTAACTTAAAGCTTCTAAAAGGTGCTTTTTCTCTATAGTCTCGCAAGCTTCCAGGTCTGCTATTGTTCGTGAAACTTTTTGAATTTTTTTGATACTTCTAAAACTTAATGTAAACCTCTCTATTGCTACTTCTAATGTATTTTTAGCCTCTTCACTCATTAAACAATACATCTCTATTTCTTTATCGTTCAATTTTGCATTCAATTGTTTTTGTCCTCGTCTTTTTGAAAACATATGTGCTTGAACAACTTTTTTATGCATCTCTTTAGAACTCAAGCTTGGCTTATCGTCACTCTTTGCATTTTGCATCATTACATTTAAATCAATTCTATCTAAAAATGGAGTGGAGAGTCGGTTTTTATATCTCTGTATCTCCAAGTCACTACATCTACACTCTTTTAGTTCATTGAGTAAATTACCACAGGGACAAGGGTTCATTGCCCCAACAAAAAGAAAGTCGGTTGGATACTCCACTTTTGAGTTTACTCGTGCAATTCGTATTTTTTTATCTTCTAGTGGCTCTCTTAATGCTTCAAGTAAATTTTTAGAAAAATGTGGTAATTCATCAAACATTAAAATGCCATTATGTGCTAAACCTACTTCTCCAATCATCGCTTGCCTACTACCACCACCAAATATACTTGATAGAGTAGATGTATGGTGTGGTGCCCTATATGGTCTTCTTGGAGAAAATTCAGGTTCTTTGAAATCTAGTGATTGTAATTTAGCAACATCAAGTATTTCACTGTTACTCATTGGTGGCAGTATATATCTTAAACGTTTTGATATCATGCTCTTTCCACACCCCGGACTCCCTTCTAAGATGATATTATGAAATCCGGCAGCAGCTATGAGAACAGCTCTTTTAGCAATTTCTTGTCCTTTGACATCAATAAAGTCTTCATCATACTCTTTTATATAATAATATTTAGTATGATGTGATTCATAATATGGGAATATAATAGGATTATGCTCTACATCTCTTTTATAAGTGCTTTCATCTTTTAAAAACTCTATAGCCTCATTTAAGTTTTTCATACCATAAAATTTAACATTTGGTATCTTCATAACTTTTGTTAAACTCTCAAACGGAACTATTGCTTTTTCTAAGATTCCTTGATTTGCTAAAGATAAAAGAAGTGGATAAAGTTGAAAGTTTTCTTTTATTCTTCCATCAAGACCGAGTTCACCAAAGGCAAACCACTCTGTAAAATCTTTTTCATCCTCATTTAATGCAATTAAAAGTGCCATAGATAAATCAAATTGACTGCCCTCTTTTTTAACATCACTCGGTGCTAAATTAATGGTTACTCTTTTTGGCGGAAATTTAAATGCATTACTAAGGAGGGCTGATTTTACTCTATCACGTGCTTCTGAGATTGCTGTGCTTGCCATACCGACAAGTCCAAAAGATGGAAGTCCCTTTGTAAGAGTTGTCTCAACATCTACTACTTTAGCATTTAAGCCTTCATATGTCGCACATCTAAGAACTTTCATAATTCCAACCTTATATTTGATTGTTACTATAGTATCTTAGAACTTGAATATTTTTATAAATATGACAAAATGTCATACTTTAAGAGTTTTTTTTTCTTTTTGCATTCTTTTATACTCTTTTTCAAACTTTTTTCTTCTTGCATATGAAAGTTTGTCTATAAATAAAATACCTTCTAAGTGATCTATTTCATGCTGTATTGCGATGCTAAGAAGACCATCTGCTTCTAAGGTTTGAGTATTTCCATCTCTATCTTGATAACTAATTGTGACAAATTCAAATCGTTTTATGTCTTCATAGAACTGTGGTACACTCAAACAGCCCTCTTGATACACCGTTTCACCACTTTTTTTTATCACTACTGGATTAATTATCTCAAGAAGGTTTTCACGCGGTTGTTCACCATCTTCATCAGGTATGTTTACAATCAATGCCTTAACTGGGCGGGCGACCTGAATGGCAGCTAAACCGATGCCATTCGTTTGCATCATGATTGGATACATTGCATCAAGAAGTTCATGTAAAGAAGCATTAAAAACATCTATTTTTGTTGATAATTGACGTAGTCTTTTATCTGGGTATTCTACTATATTTAAGTTCATTTTACTATTTTGAATTTAATGAAACAACATAATCTTCATTGACATTTGCATGTGCTTTTTCTACACCATTTAATGCACTCACAAGAATCTCCTCAACAGAAAACATTCCATCAACATTTGTTACACCTATAGATATTTTTAGTTGTATCTCACGATCTGCAAGAAAGAAGTTAGAGTTAGAAACTAAATCACAAAGTCTTTCACTCGCTTTTTTAGCACTTTCTATATCAGTATGCTTTAAAAGCATAGAAAATATTCCCTTACCATAGTGTGCAACAATATCACTGCGTCGAGAAGTTTTAAGTAGGAGTCTTGCTATAGTACGTGTCATAAGTACATTGGCTTTTTCATTTTTAATACTTTGCATTAATTCATGAGAGAGTTCTATCATTATAAGAGAACTTGTATGATTAAATTGTTTAATCATCTCTATTTCTTGTTCAATTTTTGCAAGTAAATAACGTTTGTTATAGACACCATATTGATTATCAAAAATCGTCTCATTTTCCACATTTTTAACTATTTTTGCTGTATCATCATAAATACTTTTCATCTGAGTACTTTGAGTTTTCACAATACTATTTAATTTTGACACATCACTATCTAAATTCTCTATAATACTTAAAACATCTTTTGATTCAGGCTGTTTTTCTAGGTCTGCTTTTCGTTTATCTAAAATTTTTGTCATAAGTGAAAGGTTTTTATATAGGTTTGCTGTCACACCTAACATACTTTTAATTGAAGTAAAGCCTTGTTTTAAACTATGTTCTAAGGCTATTGTATTTTCAGCATCATTGCTCTCTTCAAGTTCTAACATAGAGTGTATTTGTTTACGAAGAGTATCACTCTTCTCTTCTAATAATCTGTCAAAATAAAGAGAAAAATTGTTTGGAGTAGGGGGAAGATTATCTACAATAAGAGATTGCAAAACTTCTTTTGCATAAATTTCTATATCACTCGATGGACTATCCATACTCAGCACTTCAACTGCAGGCTCTCTCCCTTGAGGCTTCTTTGTATCATCAATATTTCTACGATTTCTACTTCTTAGTGTGCCTGCCATATGAACTCCTTACTTTTTATCGTTTTTAATCAAGACTTCGTCAATCATTCCATACTCTTGTGCTTCTTTTGCACTCATAAAATTATCACGATCTGTATCTTTTTCTATTTTTTTAATACTTTGTCCACAATTTTCTGCAAGAATCTCATTTAACTCTTTTTTCATGCGCAAAATTTCTTCTGCTTGAATCGCAATATCAGTCGCTTGACCTTGAGCACCACCCAAAGGTTGATGAATCATTATTCTTGCATGAGAGAGAGCATAACGCTTCCCTTTTTCACCAGATGAAAGTAAAAATGCTCCCATTGATGCTGCCTGCCCTATGCATATAGTTGCAACATGAGGACGAATATAATTCATTGTGTCAAAAATAGCCATGCCTGCAGTTACAACACCACCTGGAGAGTTAATGTAAAAGTAGATGTCTTTTTCTGGGTCTTCAGCTTCAAGAAAAAGAAATTGTGCCACAATAGTTGAAGCTACTTGATCATTCACTTCTCCACTGAGCATAACAATTCTGTCTTTTAGAAGACGCGAATAAATATCGTATGAGCGCTCTCCCCGTCCAGTTTTTTCAACGACATAAGGTATATAACTCATTTTTATGCTTCTATTTTTTCATTTAACATAGTAGTAAGAACTCTATCTTCTACTATAGACATTTGAATTGCAGGTAAATAACCGGCATCTTTATACTGCTCATATGTTTTTTGAGGATCTTGACCCATCTGCATTGCTTCATAATAGATAGTCTGCATAATCTCTTGCTCTTCTATTTTCACACCTTTGTCTTGTGCTAAAGAGTCAATAATAAAAGTTGCTTTTACACTTCTTAAAGCATCCTCACGAAATGTCTCACGCAGTTCTAGTAACATTGCATCATTGCCACGCAACTCAGTAATCTCATCTTCGCTCATCGTACCTGCTTTTTTATTTAAAGCCATATCAATTTCTTGTTCTATAACAAATTCTGGCAAATCAAATTTTAAAGAATCTACAAGTGTTTCAAGTAATTGAGGTTTTAAATCTTCATTGTAAAGTTTTGCAAGAGCTTCTGTTTCAAGCTGTTTTTTTACTTGACTTTTCAATTCTTCAAGTGTTGCATTCTCTTCACCTGGCATCATTTTTTTAGCAAGTTCATCATTGATAGCAACATCTTCTTTTACTTGGATTTTATTCACTTTTACTTTAAATTCTGCTTCTTTACCAGCTAAATCTCCACCATATGAATCTGGAAAAGTTACTTTTACAACAACTTCTTCATCACGTTTTATACCAATGAGTTGTTCTTCAAATCCTGGTATGAACTGTCCGCTTCCAAGAGTAAGTGCAAAATCTTTTCCTTCTCCACCTTCAAAAACTTTACCATCAACAGAACCCTCAAAATCAATTACTGCGACATCACCCTCTTTCATTTTACGATTTTCTTTAACATCTTCCAATGGAGCCTGGTTTTGTGCTAAATCATTAATTCTAGCATCAACATCTGCATCACTCACTTCTGGTTTTGTAAAGTCTGGTACATGTTGTGCTGCTTCATTCACTTCTACGGTAGGACGCATCGCAACTTTTACTGAAACTTCTATTTTATCATCACTTTTATCAAACTTTGTAATTGTCGGCTCGCCAATTAAAGATTCATTAGAAACTTCTAGCTCATCTAAACCTTGAGATAGAACACTGCGAAGTGCTTCAGCTTCAGCATCTTCAAGAAGTTTTTGACCATACTGTTTTTTCACGATTTCCATAGGAACTTTACCCTTGCGAAAACCCTGTACTTTAGCAGTTTTAGATAGCTCTTTTGCTATCTTTTCTATGTTCTTATTGACCTCATCTATTAAGATTGTAGCCTCTATTTCAGCATTTGCACTATCGATTTTTTTTGCTTTGATTTCCATCAATTTCCTTTACAATGTATATTTTATGGTCGTGTCACTATTATTTTGACTAATAATAGCAAAAAACTGCTTTTAATTAGCTTTTACAAAAGTGGGGTTTAAAGTTTAAAATAAGTATCCAAACTACAGCAAAATCTATCATAGCATCTGCAAAATTAAAAACTGCAAAATCAAAACCACAATGCCAATAGACCATATCTACCACACCTTCATGAATAAATCTATCATAAATATTTGAGAATGCTGCACCTAAAAGAATTCCTGCAGGAAAAGCATAACAAATCTTCTTTAAAAAAAACATATAAAGGAGAATTGCACTTACCACTACTAATTGTATATATTTTAAATACTCTGCTAAAAAACTAAACATAGAAAAAGCAATACCTTTATTGTAAACTAAAATAAAATCTATGCACTCTGTGTAATACCGAAAACCATCTACAAATAACATCTTAATATTTTGATCGATTATAAATATACCAAGCATAGAAAAAAGTAAAATTGCACTAAAGCGTAAATTTGTATTAGGCATTAAAACTCTTTTGAAAGAATGCAACCATTTCATTCATGCTTTGTGTAATTTTTTTATTATCTTTAGCTTCAAGTAAAATTCTCAATTTATTTTCTGTTCCAGAATAACGAATGAGATGACGAAGACCATCTTTTTCTAACTTTTCTAACTTTTCTTGTAGTCCCTCAATAGTTTCAAGCGGCTTTTTCTTTGTAATGTTAATATTCACTAATTTTTGAGGGTATAGTTCAAAGGGACGAAGTACTTTTGAAGCTTTTGCTTTTTTATCTATCATTAAAGCTAGAACCTGTAATGCTGCCACGAGTCCATCTCCAGTTTTCGCAAAATCATGCATAATAATATGACCACTCTGCTCTCCTCCAAAATTAATACCCTCTTCTTGCATAATTGTGAGTACATTCTTATCACCTACATCAGAGCGAAAAAGTTTTAAGCCTTTTGCTTGCATATAATCTTGTAAGCCTGCATTACTCATAACAGTTACTACTATTGCTGAACCTTTTAAAATCCCCTTATCATAAAAATAAGCACCTAATGCACCTAAAATTTGATCCCCATCAACAATATTTCCACACTCATCAGCCACAACCAGTCTATCTGCATCACCATCAAGTGCTATACCTAAATCAGCTCTATATTTAATTACATTCTCGCATAAATCTTTTGTATGCAATGCTCCACATGCTTCATTAATATTAAATCCATCAGGTTTATCATGCAAGACTATAACCTCAGCACCTAACTCTTCTAAGACTGTTGGACCAACTTTATATGCTGCACCATTTGCAGTATCTAAAACTATTCGCATACCCTTTAAACTCATTTTTACAGGAAATGAATTTTTAAGCTGTACTATATAGCGACCTATAACATCATCTATACGTTTTGCTTGTCCTATATTTTTACCAGTAACTTGTGCCTCTGTAAGTATATTTTCATTATAATATATCTCTTCAATACTTTGTTCAGCCTCAGATGAAAACTTATCTCCGTGTGCATCAAAAAACTTAATTCCATTATCTTCATATGAATTATGTGATGCACTAATCATTATTCCTGCATCACATCGCATATTTTCAGTAATGAACGCAATCGCTGGTGTAGGCATAGGCCCTACTTCAATAACATCATAACCTATAGAAGTTAGGCCACATACGATAGCATTTTCTATCATATAACCGCTTCTTCTCGTATCTTTTCCAACTAAAATTCTATTTGTCACAGCATGTGATTTTAAATGTATACCTGCTGCCATTGCTACTTTCATTGCCATTTGAGCACTTAAAAATGACCCTGCTTCACCTCTTACACCATCCGTTCCAAATAATTCACACTTCATATTTCCACCAAAATCATCAAATTGGCATATTTTAGCACTCTTTAACTTAATTTTAATTATCTTTAAGCTACAATTGCGCACTTAAATTCCAAAAAAGGACAAAAAAATGGCAAATCACAAGTCATCAATTAAGAGAATTCGTCAAACTATCGTTCGCACTGAACGTAATCGTTTCTATAGAACTCGTCTTAAAAACATAGTTAAAGATGTTAGCTCTGCAATTGAAGCAGGAAACAAAGAAGAAGCAACTGCAGCATTTAAAGTTGCAAATCGACAAATTCACAAATTTGTAAGCAAAGGTATTCTTAAAAAAGAGACTGCAGCTAGAAAAGTAAGTCGTCTACACAAATCTGTAAACGCTATATAATTAGAGCATAAATTATGCTCGTAGATAAACTCACTCCGTTTATCAACCGCTATAACGAACTTAGCGAATTGCTAAGTTCTCCTGATATTACCTCAGACATCAAACGCATGACAGAGCTCTCAAAAGAACAATCAAATCTTTTACCAATTGTTGAAAAAGCAAAAAAGTTTCAATCACTTATTCAAGACATTGCTGATACTAAAGAGATGCTAAGTGATTCAGAAATGGGAGAGATGGCAAAAGAGGAACTCAAAGAGCTTGAGCCACAAAAACCACTTATGGAAGAGGAGATTAAAATGCTTCTTCTTCCCAAAGATCCAAATGATGATAGAAATATCATTGTGGAACTTCGTGCTGGTGCTGGTGGTGATGAGGCTGCTATTTTTGTTGGAGATCTTTTTGATGCTTACACTCGTTATGCAGATTTACGTGGCTGGAAAATCGAGATTATGAGTACTTCTCCATCAGACGCTGGTGGGTATAAAGAGGTAACAGCCCTTATTAAAGGGGAACAAGTTTATAGTCGGTTGAAGTATGAAGGAGGGACACATCGTGTACAACGTGTTCCAGCAACAGAATCTCAAGGACGTGTTCATACATCAGCAATTACAGTGGCAGTTATGCCTGAAGTTGATGATGTTGAAGTGGTCATTGAAGATAAAGACTTAAAGATAGATGTGATGCGTTCATCTGGATGTGGTGGTCAGTCAGTAAATACTACCGACTCCGCAGTTAGACTCACTCACTTACCATCTGGTTTGGTTGTAACCAATCAAGACCAAAAGTCACAACATAAAAATCGTGAAAAAGCAATGAAAGTTCTTAAAGCTAGACTTTTTGACCTTGAGATGCGTGCACAACAGTCTGAAAATGCAGCAGAACGTGCCGCACAAGTAGGAACTGGTGATAGATCTGGTCGAATTAGAACATACAACTATCCACAAAACCGTATGAGTGACCATAGAATTAACTTAACACTCTACCGTTTAGGTGAAATTATGGGTGGTGGACTTCTTGATGAAGTGGTAGAGCCACTCATCACAGATCATCAAACTAAAATTGTTGAGGCAGCAGGACTCTAAGTCTTGCTTTTTCAGTCTATTTCTTTTTTAGACTTCCCACTCAGTATTAAAAGTATTTACTACCTTGCCTCTAAAGGTAATGGTTTTCTCATTTATGCCTAAGTACAGAGTCTCTCCGCTTATCGGATAAACTTCTATATTCTCTTTCACTTTTTTCTCTTGTAAGCTTCTGTAAAAACAAGCGGCCATTCCAGTGCCACAGGCAAGTGTTTCAGCCTCTACGCCACGTTCATATGTTCTCACTCGTAAATTTTCACCATCAAGTGCACATATATTAACATTAGCATTATATTTTAAACGAAGCTCTCGTGCTTCTTGTAAATCAAACTCATTTATATTCTCTTGTAGAGAAACTAAGTGGGGGACACCACTGTCGATGAGCCACCATGATTTACCCTTATACTCAATTTTTTTATCTAAAATCTTTGGAGGGGTAAGTTCACTTAAAACCATTGCAGATTTTGTATTTCCTTCTCCAATCACAGCATTTATGACACCTGCACCAGTTAAAAAAGACATACTTCTAGATGCTAAGTCATTTACAAAAGCATAATGAGCACAAGCACGACTTCCATTACCACACATATCTGCATGAGAACCATCAGAGTTATAAAATTCCCACTCAAAACTATATGTTTCATTTGGAACAACTACAATGAGACCATCAGCACCAATCCCGTCTTGACGATGGCATAACTCTTTTGCAAGTTCTTTTCTATCTTTTTTTAAGTCTGTATGAAAAAGAACAAAGTCATTCCCATTAGCACTATATTTTGAAATTTTCATTGAATTCTCCTTATTTATTATATAAAAGTTTGATTTTTGAAACAAAATCTTCACACTCTTTCTGAAGATGTTTTAAATCTTTAGAATTATCAATAACCCAAGTAGCACGATTGCGTTTCTCATCTATGGGCAGCTGAGAGGCTATGCGTTTCATCGAGATTTCCTTAGAAAAAGCATTTCGTTTCATAAAACGTTTTAATTGAGTTTCAAAAGGGGTATAAACAACAACACTTTTTTCGATTTCATAATTAGAATTTTCAAAAAACAGTGGTATATCAATAAGATAAGGAAATTCAAAACTGTCTTGTTTTTCACTTCGTTTACAAATTTCATCTTTTATCTGTGGATGTAAAAAATTCTCTAAAGTTTTTTTTGCTTTACTATCAGAAAAAATAAGCTCTCCCAATTTTTCTCTATCAACTCTATTAAGCTTGATATATTGTGATCCAAAAGTATGTTCAACCCATGAGAGAGAACTATCTAAAATCTCATGACTTATACTATCTGCATCAATAACTCGCATGCCATTAAGAGCTAAAAGAGATGCAACAGTACTTTTTCCCGTTGCGATACTTCCTGTGAGAGCAATTGCATACTTAAAAGCCATTAATTTTTAATCACGCCCAGGTATTCTTTTCTAATATTGTTCCCCATTGCAAATGCTGCAGGGTGCACATCACAGTTATAATACTCTAAGTTGTCTAACATATCACTTCTATGTAAAATAATATCTGCTGTGGGATGATACTCTTTAGATGCAAGTAGAAGTGTCAACCCATTACCAACATAAAATGGCATAATAATTTTTGCATATCTTGCAAGCATTTCCATAATCCGTTTATTTTCATCTACTTTATCTAAAGGCGGATGTGTCATTACCAATAAACCATCATCTTTTAGTACTCTATTTATATGAGCTACAATCGCAGGATCACTCTTCATTTCTGACAACACAACATCATAAGCTCCATCTTTTGCATCTCTTAAAAGTCCTAAATCTTCAGATATCACATCACAATTTATTGTATCATGTTTTTGAACTTCACTGACTAAACCAGCAGCATTATTGCTTATTATTAAAACATTTTGAGGGTTTTTATTGCTACATAGTGCTGTGTGAACCATCATTTCATTATATATAAAATCTTTCATATTAATTTTTCCTTATTTATTATTGCGATTCTATCCATTTTTGGATTAATTTTACTTAATATAGATATAATCACACAATATTTATAAAAAATTAAAGGTACAACATGAATTACAACAAAGTCAGATCGTTTTGTAGAATTTTTCGCATCATTGCAGGGTTAGCACTCATTGCTACCGGTCTCATTACTGGAATCTATTGGTTCTTTTTAGGCTTAATCCCTTTAATTGCAGGTGCATTAAACTTCTGCCCATTGTGTCTTATTACAAAACAATGTGACATACCTCATGACAAAGAGCCAGTAAATGAGTCAAATTAGTTATAAAGACGCAGGTGTTGACATTAATGCTGGAAATAGTTTTGTTGAGAATATTAAACCTTTAGTAAAAGCAACCAAGATACCCGGTGTTATGGGTGGTATAGGTTCATTTGCAGGTGCATTTGAATTGCCTACTGGATTTAAAGAGCCTGTCATACTTGCCGCAACTGATGGTGTTGGTACTAAACTAAAACTTGCTATTGATAGCGGAATTCATCATACTGTTGGCATAGACTTGGTCGCGATGTGTGTGAATGATCTTTTATGTAACTTTGGAACACCTTCATTTTTTTTGGATTATTATGCCACGGGTAAACTCGATGTAAAAAATGCTACAAATGTAATAGCAGGAATTGCTGAGGGATGCAAACGCAGTGAATGTGCCCTAATAGGTGGAGAGACTGCTGAAATGCCAGGAATGTACTCTGAAGATGACTATGACCTTGCTGGTTTTGCAGTAGGTGTGTGCGAAAAATCTGAGATGGATAGAGTAAGCCTTGTTCGTGCTGGACATAAACTCATTGCACTTCCAAGTTCTGGTCTTCACTCTAATGGTTTTTCTCTTGCCCGTAAAGTTCTTTTTGAAAAAATGGGACTAAAATTTGAAGATGATTTTAATGGTAAACCATTAATTGAAACACTCCTTGAACCTACCAATATTTATGTAAAAATATTTAAAGAGTTAAAGAGTGAAATAGTAGCCATGGCACATATTACAGGTGGTGGAATTGTTGAAAATCTTCCTCGTGTACTTCCTGAAAATTTAATGGCTGAAGTAAAAAAAGATGCCATTAAAGTACTCCCTATTTTTGAACTTATGTCAGAGCATATACATAGAGATGAAATGTTTAGAGCATTTAATATGGGTGTAGGTATGATATTAGTTGTTGAAGAGTCAAATGTTCAGAGTATACTCTCTAAAACTGATGGTTATTTAATAGGAGAGATTAAAGAAGGAAAACGCGAAGCTAAAATGATTTAGTCGCGTTTACTTTATTATTTAAAAGGTTTGCTTAAGTCTTTTTTTATTGCACCAGGAACAGTTGCAATTGTTGTAAACTTTGACATGCTTAAGAGTGGATAGCTGACTGCTAAGTAGTATTTAGCTTCTAAAGAGTGTGCCTTTTCATCCTCTATACTTATACAATATGGCAAAACAGCTCCATTAGCACGACCTATCTTTTTAACAAATTTTTTCGTGCGTTTAGCTAAATCATACCCTAAGAGAGTACTGTTATTAGAAAGCTTTAACTCAAAAAGTAGATATTTTCCCTTTTTATATGCTCTTGCTTTAGCAAGTAAAGTTTCATTTTTCCCCTCTGCTAATTCATCATTATCTTCATAGTAGGGCATTCCCATCATAAAATGATATGAAGCCAAACTCTTCATATCTAAATAATCTACAGAATTTTTTAAACCTGCAAATTCTCTATTTATTGCATCATATTGTGCTCTAAATATTTTTTTATTATAATCATCCTGCATAAATGCTTTACCAAAATATATAGGATTTGTAAAACTAATCATTTTCTCTTTTTTATCAATAAAAAGACGTAAAATAGCGATGTAAGCACGTCCGGGCTTTGCAGCCTCTTTTTTTAATGCATCATTTGTAAAAATCAATGTTGTGCCATTTTTAACTGGTTCATAAGAAGCTATGACTTCAAACCCTGCAGACTCCAGTTTTTTTTGTGCTGTCTCTTCATCAAGATATGCACCTACGAGATATGTGCTCACATTTTCTGCTAACAAACCTATTGTAAAAATAGAGATGCTAACAAAGAGAAATAATAATTTATTTATCATGAAGGCTAAATCTTACTTAAAAACTTTTTCTAAGTCTTTCACAACAGCACCTGGCACTGTCATAATACCCATAAAACCATTCATATCCAAAAGAGGATAAGAAATAGCTATATAGTATTTTGCACTTAAAGCTGTTGCTTTCCCATTTTCAATAGTTACACAGTATGGAAGTATTGCTGCATTCTCACGACCAATTTTTTTCACAAACTTACTAGTTCTTTTTCCAAGAGCATATCCTAAAAGTGTACTATTCTCAGAAAGTTTTAATTCAAAGATAAGGTTTTTACCTTTTTTGAATTTTTTCGCTTTCGCAAGTAGTTCTGTATTAGTACCTTTACCAACAACATCTACACCATCATAATACGGCATACTAATCATAAAATGATAATCAGCTAAACCATCAAATTCATAAACATCTTTTGATGGTTTCAAACCAGGAAAAGCTTTATTTATTTTTTCTAACTCCGCATTAAATATAGCATGTTTATACTCATCTTGCATAAAAGCTTTACCAAAGTATACAGGGTTTGTAAAACTAATCATCTTATCTTTCTTATCAACAAAAAGACGCATAACTGCTATATTTGAACGACCTGGCTTTGCAGCTTCAGCCTTTAAAGCAGCATCTGTATATACAATTGTTGTCCCTTTTTTCACAGGAGCATATGTAGCAACTATTTCAAATCCTGCTGCTTTTAGTTTCTCTTTCGCAGTCTTGACATCTATATAACTACCGATTAAATAAGTATTTACTTTGGTGCCTTCTAATCCTGTTGCTTCATGTGGTGATACACTTTTGCTTGCACAACCAGAAAACATTACAACCGATGCAGATAATACTGCTAATATAAACTTTTTCATATTTCTTTACCACCTAAACTTTTCATTATTGAGATAATCTCTTTGTCAATTTTTTTAGTCCACTCAATTTTCTTAGGATCTTTCATATTCATGACCGATACCCATGTAGAAAGACGTGGCATACCAACTATCATTTTGTTTGAACCTTTTTCTATGTAACAGTACATTGCACATGGAGCAAATACACCTGCATCTGGACGACCTTTATTGAAAAGGTTATAAGAGAATGTAAAGTGACATAAGCCATATACGAAAAACTGGTCATACTTATCAAATGGAAGTTCCATATCTTCATAAGTCTCTTTGAAGTTTTTAAATCCGGCAATAATATAATGGTGTGCTTCAAATGCAGTTTCATATTTGTCTTGAAAATTATCTGCAAAATCTTGAACATCGCCACTTCTATCTACTGGAAACTCGAAAGTCATCATAGGAACCGCTGGTAGTTTTTGAACCATTGGAGTCTTGATAACTTTACCACCGAATGTCTCACTTACCCATTTATCTAAAGGATCATACATTTTAGTGAATGCTTCTCTATCTTTTTTATTCGTCACGCCTGTAATATTTAACATTGTCTCTGGAGAAATATGCCCAATATAAGTTTTATCTTCACTCTTTTTTTTATAAATAAGCTCATTAGCTGGTGCAAAACCTGCTGCTTGAGGTGAACTCAGTAAAATATCATGTAAAGCGACATCATTACTCATAGAGAAAAAACCAAGATTATCAATGTTAGTAGTCCAATCCTTGTCATAATCAGGGTCTTTAGGATTACCATAGCGCTTAGCATATGCATCACTAATTCTTTCATGAGGATCTGATACAGAAAAGTTTACAGCATCTGTAATTGCACTACCAAGCACTAGCTTATCATATTTTTTACCTACATCACCATTGACCTGGTTAAAGTATGTGGCATCTGCACCAAATGCCATGCTTGTAAGAAGCGACAATGCAAATGTAGACTTTATTATACTTTTTATCATATTATTTCCTTATGTATTTTATTAAAACTATAGTAACATAATTTTTTATTTTTTTACATTAATTTTTTTATTTATATAAGATATTTGCGAGAGTTATGTAAAAACATAATACCGCCAAAAGCTGGCGGTATTTAAAAGAAAAAAAGACTCTTTTCTTTTAAAATTTATATGTAACAGCTAAAGTAAGACCCATTTGAGAGTGTGTTACATCTGCTGATGAAGCTGGAGTACCAGCAGCTGCAGCTCCCGCTTTAGCATTTTGAGCTTGAGTAGCATTCGCTGGGTTTGTACCTTGAGAAGCTAAATATCCACCATATGCAAATGCTTCAGTCATACCAGATGTATTATATGATACTGTTACTTCTGGCACATAAATAAATGCTGCATCTAAAGATATAGCATCAGAAATGTCATATCCAGCACCAAGTGTCATATGAGTTTCAACTACACCAGGAAATCCAGAAAGATTAAAGAAATTTTGAACAGCACCAGGGTAACCCGTAGGACCTGTAGCACCTAAACCTTTAGCACCATTTGCTTCAGTGATTGGACTTTTTCCATAATTGTAACCAGCACGTAGTGCCCAACCTGAACCAGCATACTCATAACCAATAGCATATACATTTTGATTTTCCCAGTTAAAATCTTTATAACCAGCAGCGTCGCCCCATGCTATGTTTCTATAATCAAGAGCAATTGTATTTGCACCCATAGCATAAGAAATACCAAGACCTAACTCAGCTGGTTGGTCAAGATTATCACCAGATGTTACACCTGTTTGAGATGCACCACCAAAATCATTTATAGAAGCACTTATAGTATTATCATATTTCATAGAAATTTTAGATTTATATACCATACCAACTGTAAAATCACCACCTTTAACAGATGCACCAAGCTCATAACCATACCCTATGTCTGTAGAAGCACCATTGTCACGTTTTTTATATTGTCCATCTGCTGGATCTTGATACATATGACTAATTTGCAATGAACCGTACTGAAGAATTGGAGCTATACCAAGTGTAATTGCACCTGTAGTATAAGAAAATGGCACAGCTACTTTTGCAAGTGAAAGTGTAGTTTTCATTCTAAATGCACCATTATCAGAAGCTGTTCCAAATGCAGCATCATCATAATCAGTACCCATTCCAGCAGTTCCACTTAAAGAGAGCCCTATTACTAGACTATCACTTAATCTTGTAGCATATGCTAATTCAGGAATAACACTAAAGTTAGCAGCAGAATCTTTTGAAGGTACAGCAACACTTGTTGGTGATTGAGCATTTGCTGCAGCATTTGATTTAAATGCTACATTTGGATTAAACGCAGTAAGTACAAATGTAAATTCAGAATCTTTGACAGTGGAAATCATAGCTGGATTTGCTAAACCAGATTCAGCACCAAAACTCTTTGCTATACCAACACCACCCATTGCACGTGATTTAGCACCTTGACCAATCATAATATCACCATTTGTTGCGAATGCAGAAGTTGCACCTAAAGCTAATGCAGCTACTACTGCTAGTTTAATCGTTTTTTTCATTTTCTCTCCTCAGAGCATTTAAGATTGATATAGAACTATTCTATTTCGACTATGAACATTATATGGGAGTTTTTTTTAAATCAAACTTAATAGATACATTATAAAATATGTATTTTTTTATCTTCAGTAGTTATTTTAAATGCAATATTAGCTATATCTATAAGTATTATAAATTATTAGATTAAATATGCTTCAATTGTGCAATATATAATAATATATAATATTTATAGTCGATTTTTATGTCTTTAGGGGGAATGAAGCACTTCTGATGAAATTGACAACAGTGTGAAGAATTGTAACAATTATATCATGTGAATATGCTATTCTATACTAATAATGTAAAATCAATGTAAAACTTTATTTTAATTAAAAAAAATCAAGAAAAAATAAAAGGTTTTTAAATAGGTTAGTAAATGTACATGATGATGTGATAAAGCATAAATGGGAAATAAATATTTAACAGAGGAAAAAGATAAAAGGAGTGATCGAACTAGGCAGCGACCTACATTTCCACACCTGAAAGATGCAGTATTATCAGCGATGAGGGGCTTAGCTTCTGGGTTCGGAATGGGACCAGGCGTTTCCCCCTCTCTATAGCCACCTAGACAATCAAATATCAATACATAAAAAAGTATGTATTCAAATTTGACTGTAAAAGTCAGTTGTATGTTCTATGTAATTTTTAAACATAGAATATAAAAGGGTATTAATAAGTAATTCACATTAAATTATAATTGGTAAAATCAACAATTGCTAAACTAAATAACATAAACATATCTCTTATTTAATTGTGTTCGCCCGTTAGGCTTACAGAAAAGAATTTAGTTCTTTTTTGCATTGTGCTTTAGCACTTAATACACTAAATAAGGTAGTGAACGAATTGTACTCATTTAAGAGTTGGTTAAAAAAGACAAACGGTCTATTAGTACTGGTCAGCTAAACATATTACTATGCGTACACACCCAGCCTATCAAGCTTGT